>Ga0326728_10007424_pt1 | contig 28138 bp, 22 predicted proteins | sample MB3enrmetagenome_FD_207602 | JGI IMG/M metagenome (GOLD analysis project Ga0326728, IMG submission 207602) | Lab enriched peat soil microbial communities from McLean, Ithaca, NY, United States - MB31MN | ecosystem: Environmental > Terrestrial > Soil > Wetlands > Peat | place: USA: New York... | reverse complement strand
CACCTCGCTCCCTAAAATGCTCCTGGGTCCAGGATCAGACTCCCACAGAAGATGGATGCTGATATCGGTCGCATATATCGCGCTGCGGTACACGGTCAGTTTCAATAATTTCTCGACGGCAATGGATTGGAAACTTCGGGCGCAGATATCGAAGACCTTAGAAGCTTCAATAACGCCGGCCGTTCGAATACTTATCGTCTCAAGCCAGATTATGCCATTCTTCAGTTTCATTCCCTGCCTCCATCGCCTGAACTCCCTATCTGACGAGGCTGCGCGAACCGGTCGAACTTTTCACGGGACAGGGTGATGGTGGGCAACTACGAAGGGGGCGCCCCAGTGAGAAGACCGATGCGCGCAACCTCGGCCATTAAATATAGCCATACTCATGCCAAGACATATAGTTCTTTAATTGCAATTACATACCAGAATTACCATGACTGGACTTACTAAATATGGTAGATTTGCGTTAGATATCATTTTTTTGTTAAATAGCGTGAGAGACAGCAGGAAAGTTTTACGGCTAAGGGGAAAGGTATGAAGTTAGATAAAAATGAGTTCTTTCGCCAGGGCACACTGCGAATTTGCAGCAGTCTGGACATCGAAAAGGCACTGTTCAGCTTTCTTCAGTATATCCGCTTATTTATGCCAGCCTCCAAGGTATCCCTCGGTCTATTTGAACCAAGCACCAGGACCCTTAAGAGCTTTGTAGTAGTCGACCATGCCGGGGGAAAAAAATCTTTGCCTCCTACTCAGCTGTCCACAGAAGCCCTCATGGAGATAGAATCCAAAGCAGAACCCGGCGATATCAGGATCGTCGATCAGGGAACATTGAATTCAATTACGAAGAATCTCCGCCCTTATCTCGACCTCTCGAACCATTCTGCTCTTGTCATGGACCTGGCCGTGGAAGGCATGCCTCTTGGAGCATTCTCCGTGATCGCGGAAGGAGACGCAAAGTTCACTCAAGCGCATATCAACCTTGTCTCGCTTTTGAGGGAACCCTTTTCCATCGCTATGTCCAATGCTCTCCGCTACGAAGAAGTCGTAAGGCTCAAGGACATCGTAGATGCCGAAAATCGTGAGCTCAGCCGGGAACTGGGCCGCTTTTCGGTCGGCGAAATAATTGGCGCCGAGTACGGCCTGAGAAAGACAATGGAAATGGTGAGGCAGGTGGCGCCGCTCAACAGTCCGGTTATTCTTCTGGGGGAAACAGGCGTCGGCAAGGAAGTCATTGCCAATGCGATTCATTACACATCGTCCAGGAGAGGGGGTCCTTTAATCAAGGTGAACTGCGGCGCCATCCCGGAAAATCTATTGGACAGCGAACTCTTCGGACATGAGAGAGGCGCGTTTACGGGCGCCATCACCCAAAAGAGGGGGCGCTTCGAGCGAGCCGACGGTGGAACTGTTTTTCTCGATGAAATCGGCGAACTGCCATTGCAGGCGCAGGTCAGGCTGTTGCGCGTGCTTCAGCAAAAAGAGATCGAGCGGGTCGGCGGGACAAAGACTATTGCGGTGAACGTCCGAATCATTGCCGCAACACACAGGCATGTGGAGGAACTGGTCAGGACAGGTGTATTCCGGGAGGACCTATGGTTTAGGCTCAATGTATTCCCGATCATGATCCCCCCTTTGCGGCACCGCAAAGAGGACATTACAGCCCTGGTCCATCACTTTATTGAAAAGAAATCAAAAGAGCTCAAGATCTACCCCCCGCCCACTGTTTCCTTTGAAGGGATAGAGCGACTGAAGGCATATCAGTGGCCAGGCAACGTACGAGAACTGGAGAATCTGATCGAGCGCGAGCTCATTAATAAACGGGGCAAGGAAAAACATGGAGGGCTGACGTTCGAACAGTTCGATGCTCCGAGAAAGACCAGTGAGCTTACTATACTACACGAGGGTGACCATAGCTTATCGACCCTTGACGAAGGCGTTTCACGGCTCATCCGCCACGCACTGCAGGTCTCCAACGGAAAGATAAGCGGTACGAGAGGGGCTGGCGAGCTTCTTGGAATCAATCCAAACACTCTCAGAAGCCGGATGAGGAAATTGGGCATTTCCTTCAGGTACACAGCAGGATGACCCGGGCAGCTAATACCGTCACAATTTCTTCCTATTCCCGATGTCAGGCCAGAATGCCGCCGTCACAGGTTATACAGGCCCCTGTCGTATAAGAGGACGCATCGGAGACCAGATATAATACGGCGCCGGCCATTTCCGACGGCTCTGCATGCCTTCCCATGGGTATTTGGGCAACAGCCATATCGTGAATCGCCTTATTCCTGATTAACGCCGAGGCGAAATGGGTATCCGTAAGACCGGGCAGGAGCGCATTTACACGGATTTTGTACTTCGCCAGTTCTTTGGCGTAAGCCTTCGTCATGGTAATCACCGCCCCTTTGGTAATGGAGTAGACTCCTTGAAAAGGCGCAGGACTCACACCGTTTGTCGAAGCCACGTTGACAATCGTGCCGCCGCCGGCCGCTTTCATCAGCGGAATTGCTCCCTGGATCAGGAAGAACGGACCCTTAACATTGACATCCCATGTTTTATTCCAGGCGGCCTCATCGACACCTTCCATTTCACCAAAATAGGGGTTGGCGGCCGCATTATTGACGAGGATGTCCAAGCGGCCGTATCTTTCTCTTATGGTGCTGCATAGTTCATTAACAGCGCCGATATCCCCCATGTGTGAGGCATGGGGGAAGGCTTTTCCTCCTCTTGAGCCGATATCCTGCGCCACCGCGTTCAGGGCCTCAATCTTGCGGCTGACAAGAACGACTTCCGCTCCGTATTCGGCCAGAGTTTGCGCAATCGCCTGGCCGATGCCGCGACTTGCGCCGGTCACAACCGCCACTTTACCATCGAGACGAAATGACACCATAGGGCAGCCTCCTTAAAAAACGGTCAGCAGTAAACAGTAAGCGCTTCTGTGGGGGTCCGATCCGTCTTGCACCATTCTTTTCGCTAAATTGCCGTTGCTCCTCCGTCAACCATGATGGTTTGGCCGGTGATGAAGTCTGCCCCGCTTGAGCACAGGAACAGGATCGGATGGGCGATATCGACAGGGTCGGGTATCCTGCCAAGGGGTATGGATTTCACAATTTCTTTGTGCAATTGCTCGTTAGACCAGAAAGGTTTGCTGAAGTCTGTTTTCACCATGCACGGCGCCACGGCATTCACCTGAATATTGAATGGCGCGAGCTCCATGGCAAGGACCCTGGTCATCATTTCAATCCCCGCCTTGGCGATTCCATAGGCCCCCATAGCCGGCGCGGAGCGCCTCGCGGCCGTGGAGGTAATGCTGACAATCTTTCCGGCTTTGTTCTTGCGCATGATTTTTCCGGCTTTTTGGGAGCAGCGGAAGGTTCCGGTGAGGTTCGAGTCGATAATCTTTTGCCAAAGGGACGGGTCTGCATCCACAACGGATGTGACAATATTCATTCCGACGTTGTTAATCAGTCCATCCAGCCGGCCGAATGCCGCAATGGTCTGCTCGAACAGCTTGTCGACATCTTCATCCTTTCCGATGTGGGCCGGAACGGCAAGAAGACGCTCGGCTTTCGCCTGCAACGCCTCTTTTGCAGCGTCAAGACCGGACTCCTTGCGGCCGCAGATTGCCACCCTGGCATTTTGCTCCAGAAGCAGTCTGGTGATTTCAAGACCGATTCCGCGGCTTCCGCCCGTAACGACAAAGACTTTATCCTCGAGATTGTAGGACAGATTGCTCATTCTTTTCCTCCCTGACTGCTGTTCGAGACAACAGCGATCTTTTATACGGTTGAAGCGATCAGCGCAGCCCCGATGGCGCCGTTTACCTGTGCGTGCTCTGAAACGATGACGGGCATGTCGAGTTTTTCTTCAAGCGCCTTTACGACGCCGATATTTTTGGCGACCCCTCCTGTCATCATGACCGGCGGGGAAATTCCGATCCGTTTTGCCATGGCCATTACGCGCGAAGCAATGGACGCGTGAATTCCCGCAATAATATTCTCCCTCTTTGCCCCCTTCGAAATCAGGGATATTACCTCGGACTCGGCAAAAACCGTGCACAGGCTGCTGATCGAAGCGGTGTTTTCCGCCCGCAGCGACAGCTCGCCGAACGCGTCCAGGTCTACTTCCAGTGCGCGCGCCATGACCTCCAGAAACCGTCCTGTTCCGGCGGCGCACTTGTCATTCATGGAAAAATCCCGGACCCTGCCGTCTTTATCGATCACGATGGCTTTGCTGTCCTGGCCTCCGATATCGATAATGGAACGTATCTCCGGATTCAAAAAAAACCCGCCGGCCGCATGGCAGGTGATTTCCGTGACCGCTTTGTCGGCAAACCCAATGCTGTTTCTTCCGTACCCGGTGGCGACGATTTTGTCGATCCGGGAAGCTGAAAGGTTAAGTTCCGAGAGAACCCGATCAAGAACCTGCCGACCTGCGTTCTGTACGTTGTATCCGGTCAGAATTACGGATGCGCCCAATAACTTCCTGTCCTGCATGATTGCCGCCTTGGCGCTGATTGAACCGACATCAATACCTGCTGTTATCATGAAATCCTCATTTCAGCATCTCAATAAATGCGTCAATCCGGGTTTCGATCTGGCTTTCGGAAAAATATCTCTCGTCGGTCATGTCGGCTTCTATCATAAGAGTAGGGATTCCCGTCCTTTCCTGGATGAGTCTTTGTATGTCGTACTGGCCCAATGAATAGGGTTTGCAGCTTCGGTTCGAATGAAAAACCACTCCATCGGCCCCGTATTTTTCGACCAATTCGATAATATTGTCGGCCATCAATCCGGTGCCTGTGTTCAGAAAGATGCGCGTGTACATTTCCGCCAGGGATCCCAGGAAATCGTTTTCATCGAGGTACTTCATGGAGCTGCACCATCCGGAGGTGTACGTGTCCGCGACGAGGCATGCCGAATGAGCTGCGAACTTGTCGGACAGCCATCGCAATCTGTACCAAACCGGGATGTTGTCCCAGATCAGCCGGTATTTTTCCTCCGGAACCATACCGATGCCCTGTGCGATTCGGTCTTTCATTTCATGGAGCAGGGATTCGTAAAAATCCAGGACGACCTGCGTTCCCCGCAGGGTAACGATCATGGCAAGGTGAAAAAATGCGTCAAAGCAGGTCATGGGGGCCGGCCGGTTCATAGTTGTATCCAGGATTTGCTGCCAGAGCGCCTGCGCCTGGACGGACAATTTGCCTACTTCTTTCATGCGGTCGTAATCAAAGGCCTTGCCGCAGGTTTTCTCAAGGAATGTAATATATTCCCGGATTTGAGCCGTCACATACCTCTTCATGTCGGGATTGAATTCAGTGTGACAGACCGGCGTGTCCAGAATGAACAGGGGAACATTAAAATACCGGGCCTGCACCTCGTACCACTTTAACACCGTGCCGCAGATATTGTTGCAGCAGATGAGCATGTCCGGCGCAGGCAGACCGCCGATTGGGCCACCGTTCACTGTCGCGCTTGCAATGTCGGCCCGCGCATAAGAGCAGAGGTCGCTGGAGTATCCCATCTGTTCAGCTTTTTCACAAAGTCCCGCTCCCATCTTGCTGGCCCCGATCATAGCGCCGTAGTTTTCCGGGTAGATCGGAATTACATCCATGACGTGCAGAGGTTCGACCGGTCCTCCGCTCGTGATCCAGGCGATTTGTTTGCCGGTTTTCTCTTTAGGGGTTTTGGCCTCCATGTAGTAAGCCGCCATAATGGCTCTCATTTTATTGTCGGACTTTATTTTCCGTTTTTCTCTTTCCGGATCTTTTATTTTTTCCATCGCTGTCATGGTTTTCTCCCTGCGATCATTCCATTTGCGTTTACAGCATTTCAATAAAAGCCTCACAGCGTGTTTTGAGCTGGCCGCCGGAGGAAGTCTGTTCTTCAATTTCGAACAGCATGCTGGGGATGCCCTCATTTTCGAGCATGTCTTTCATGTAGGGGTAGTCAAATGCGTGGGGGTCACAAAATTTTAAAAACAGGAAAATCACGCCATCGGCTTTGCTTTCCCTGACCTTTTCCACCAGCCGAACACCTCTTGAATAAATTCCGGTATGCTTTGCGGGACACACGATCCTGTTCATATACCGACGGGCTATATTTTTTTCCAGATCACCTGTTTCATCGATCCGGCCTTCAAAATATTTTGCCCCGATGCAGAACTCATCCCAAACAACGGCGGCGCCTGAAGATTCGATAATATCATAGATATCCGGCATGCTGCACAGCCCGCCGGTCAAAACGAGCCGTTTCGGGGAAGGGAGCCGGGAAGAAGGACCTTCCTGTTCAACGGATTTGACGACCTCATCGAGGAGATCGGCGAGCCGGCTTCGGTCCATGACCATGGATGCTTTGAGGATCGTGTGAAGGTCGCTGCTTTTGATTTTCTCCGGGCTTGTCTTTCGGATTTCATACAGGGCCTCGAGATTTTTTCGGGCTTTGTTGGACGTTCGGACGGCCTTCTCCAGCATCGCATCGGTGATCCGCACCCCAAGGGCGGCCTCGAGATCTTTCCTGAACTTGTGAATCACCGCGAACATATATTGTTCGGCGCTTTCAGTATCCAGCTTCACGGGCATGATAATGTCCGCATGAAAACCATAATTCGTGTTCATCCTCCAGATATCGGAAAGACGTTGAATGGAGTCGCAGGTATGGGGGAAAACCGTTCCATCCAGGAAATCGAGGCGGCCGGTCAGCGCATCTTCCAGGGCGCCGCGCACAAGGCTGCAGCTATAGGCCTGTAGAAAAGCACCGGCTTTGGAAATTGTCGCTCCCGAACTCAGGATTCGAAACGGAAGGGCATCCGCGGCCGTGATAAGTTCTTCCGGCGTATAGGAACAGAAATGACCGATCACTTTTCCCCGTGTTTCCTGTTTCCAGCTTTGAGCGTATTCAGCGGGGTTTGACACAATTTTCTTAAACATATCAATGTGTTTCATGTATGATGCTCCTGTGAACATTTGTCCGTGACATATATTTGCATGTGATCAGCCAGTATACAGGCCCGCCTTTTTTCGTTTTTCGATCTCCTCATCTTCCAGGACCTTGTAGGCAACTTTTCCCACGAGAGTCAGAGGAAGATCGTTACGAAATTCGATTTCCCTGGGGCAGCTCCACTTTATCAGCTCCTCGCTGCAGTGGGCTATGAGCTGTTTTTCCATATCAGGACCTGCTTTGGTTTTGTCTTTGAGAACGACGAACGCCTTGACACGCTGCCCCTGGGACTTATCCGGGACCCCGATTACGCAGGCATTTGCAATCCCGGGGTGCTGATAAAGCCTTTCCTCCACCTGGGTAGGATATACATTCATCCCGGAGGATTTGATCATCCGTTTTTTTCGAAGCTTAAAATAGAAGTAGCCGTCTTCATCCCGCGTTCCGATGTCTCCGGTATGCAGCCAAGTGCAACCATCTTCATGAACCTGCAAGGTCTTTGCGGTTTCTTCCTCCTGGTCAAGATACCCCAGCATGACCGCCGGACCCGCAATGCAGATTTCCCCTTCTTCCCCGCATGGAACTTCCTCGATCGTATTGGGTTTTACGATTTTCGCCTTCATGTCCGGAAAGGGAACCCCGATGCTTCCTTCCCTGTATCCATCGGCCGGGGTCGCCATGATACCGGTCACTGCTTCGGTCAGTCCATATCCTTCAAGCAGTTTTACATTCCCTCCCTGCTTTTTAACGATTTCTTCGAACTGCTCCTTAATGACACGGGGTAGTGTATCTGCGCCGCAATAAGCAGTCTTCAGGCAGCTAAGGTCTGTTTTTTGAAATACGGGATTACGACTAAGCGCTTCAAACAGGGTAGGCACTCCGACTATTGCCGCAGGTCTTTTCTTTTTGATGAGTTCGGCAACTATTTCCGGCGTGAAGGTCGGAACCAGGATGGCTTTCCCGCCGCCCATCAATGCGGCGTTGACGCAAACCCCCAAGCCGTAGCCGTGAAATATCGGAAGGATTGCCAGAACGGAGTCCCCCGGGTCTCTTCCTGACCAGATGGCGCTCTGCTGTCCTTCCGCGATAAAGTTGAAGTTGGAAAGCATAATTCCTTTGGGTCTGCCGGTAGTACCTCCGCTGTACAGGATGACCGCAAGGTCGTGAGGATTTATGTCCGCTTTGGGAACATCGGGAAGAGAGAGTTTCATCAGATCCTTCCACCAGCGGACCCTTGGATCCGCAGGAACTTTCGGTATTTGGCGGCCTTTTGTCAACTTGAAACCGATGCCTTTAAAGAAAGGAAGGTAGTCCGGTATTTTTGTAAGGATCAGCAATTCAAGGCAGGTTTTGTCCAAGACATTTCGAAATTTTTCATAGAATACATCAAGGGTAAGAGCGAACCTGCTTTTGCTGACAGATATGTAAAATTCAATCTCGGATTCGGTTGAAAGAGGATGAATCATGCTGGCGACCCCGCCCAGCTTATTCACCGCATAAAAACAGATGATGCCCTGAGGAGCGGTGGGCATGGAGATGGTAATGCGGTCCCCTTTCTTAAGTCCAAGATGGCTGAGAATATTTGCAAAGCGGTCGATCTCTTTTGCAAACTGCCCGTAGGTCTCCTCACGTCCCATAAAATCATAGGCAACAGCATCAGGTTTCTCCATGGCGGTTTTCATAACCGCTTCGTACATGGTGACCTCAGGGTATTCAATGGAGTCCGGGACATCGCCGTAAAATTTTAACCAGGGTTCTTTTTGCTGCATGTCAATCCCTCCAATAGCCAGCGCTTCAGCTCGAAGAAAAAAACCAACCGGTATGTTTTTTATAAAACCAGATTTTCATCTGCTTGTCAAACATTTTTCAGCTAACAGAATAAGTCGTTATGTCATGCACTGTCAGGACTTTTTTTAACAGCAATCAGGGGAGTCAATATTTTGATCCATTGGTCCCGAAGTTTCCGATAGTATTCCGGCTCATCGAGCACAAGGGACTGGATGGCCATGCCGCGCATGGAATATAGTGAAAGATTTATCATGTTTTCGATAGTCCCGGGCGCGTCATCTACAGCTACAAAATTTTCCCGCCAGAGATTATCCAGTGAGTCGAAAAAATTCTTGATCACCGGTTTGAGGCGCTGCCTGAGTTCCTCATCGGTTCGGCAGGCGACATTGAACTCGAGCCATATATCACGGTATGGTCCCTGGTAAAAGTTCTCCCAAATGAAATCCATGCCCTCGGCGAATGGATTATTACTGTTCTTGAAACTGGTTGCAAGCTCGCAAGCTTTTGCGATGGGGCCTTTTAGAAAGTGTTCGGCTGCGGCGACGACGAGTTCCTTCTTATTGTTGTAATGATGCCTCCATGCCCCCCTGGACGCACCTGCCCTGCTCAGGATTTGAGATAAGGACATTCCATGATATCCCCGTTCCTGCAGACAGGTCAGCGTGGCTTCGATCAGCCTCATTCTCATTTCTCGACTTTTTTCTTCCTGTGTCCTCTTTTTCCTTATACTGCACATTAACTCAAGCATCTCCCCATTTAGTGTTTCCAGTATTCGGCTTTGTCTTCTTTCTGAACGCCCGACTTTCTTTACTATTTCAGCGATCTTCAGTCCTCGATCCCTGTCCGATGAGAGCACTCGCAATATTCCCACCTGCTTCCAACGGGAGTGTCGACAACACGGACGCCGCATCCAAGAAGATCGTTTCTGATTCTGTCAGACTCCTCCCAATTTTGCTCCTTTCGAGCAATTTCACGGTCCCGAATCAGCTTCTCTTCAGCTGGACTGAGCAAACGTGAATTCAGGTCGAAAAAACCTAGAATGGAGTTAGCTCTTTCGAATATTTCCAGGATATTCCGTTTTTGCAAGCTGCTGAGCCCGCTTTGATCGAGCATCGGGTTTGCCTGACGAATAAAGCCGAATATGGCGGCAAGAGCACGCGGAACGTTCAGGTCGTCGGCGAGGGAATCGACAAATTCCTGATCCATAGTGCAGATCATCTCGGAGAGTTGGCTGCTTTCCCTGGCCGTTTCGCCGGAGGCACGAACCTTCACTATGAACTCATCGATGCGCCTCAGTCCCCGGACCGAGCTTGATATATTGGCCGAAGCAGCCTGGATCGGTTTTCGATAATGGGTACTAAGGAGCCAATATCTCACTTCGCGAGAGGAGAATCCCATTTCGAAAAGCTCACGCACAGGCATATTCTCATCCACCCGGTCGGCCTCTTTGCCCTTTTTTGCCGACCATACACGTTCGGCAATCATCCATATATTGGCGAACGGCTTGCCGGTCAGCGCCTCACCGATTTCTCTGACATTTTCCAGGTGAGGAAAAAGGAAATCCATGCTGCTTACCACTATGTCTATCTGTGGTCCAAGATCGTGGATCGCAGCCGATGCCGCAGATATATGCCACGTCGGGATGACGTTACCCCAGCCGGTTTTAACGAATGCGCCCATTTTTAGCTCAGAGAGGGTAGCTCTCTTGAGCAGGGCGAAGTCGCTCGGATGGAGCTTCTCGTAGGCGCTAAGGTCAACAGTTTTACCGGCGCGAACTTTTTTGGGGTCAATACCGGAGAGTCTACCATAGCTGTCACTTCTGGAGAGGTCGAAATAAACCGAGCGCAGTTTCTCATAGGCGAACTCTCTGGAGATAAGCACCCGGCTGAAGTCTATTATGGTATCGAGATGTTCGGTGGTGCGCGGGTAACGGTAGGCCCTGTTTATACCCAGCGAATCCAGGTCGCCGAGAAAAGACTCAAACCGCTGCTGAGTGTAGGGCCCCAGGCACATTCCGGCGGCGATCGAGCTATTTATGGTGCGGCTGTCGAAATCAGGGATCAGGACGACCTCATCGACAAGAAAATTTTTCGCCTGGAAGAACCTGGACAAGAGGTCTGCAAGCAGAAACCGCCGCGCATCAGAGATCGAAAGCGACTGGTCGAGTGGGGGACCGGTCACGCAGATGCGCCCCTTTCCCTCCTTGACCGGTTTAAAATCAATTTTCCGCCGCTCCAGCAGATTATAGAATCTGAAATCCGGCTCGAGCATCGTGGTAAACAAGTTAGTGCTTAAATAGCGGTCACCACCATCCGGAAGGACAGCAACCAGCACACCTTCCTTCATGGCCGAAGCTATCTGCATCGCTACCGCCATTGCCGCGCCGGAACTCATTCCAGCAAATATACCCTCTTCCCTGGCCAGTCTTCGGGCAGCCTCGAAAGCATCCTCATCTTTCACAGGGACAATTTCATCCAAGGCGTAACGGTCGAAAATTCCAGGGACGTAGGACTCTTTCATGTTCTTGAGCCCCTGGACTTTATGCCCGGGAAGCGGTTCGACGGCCACAACCCGGATGGCGGGATTTTTTTCCTTCATTGCCCTGAGAATGCCCATGGCTGTCCCTGTCGTACCGAGCGTTGCAATGACGGTGTTTACTTTGCCCTCGGTCTGCTCATAAATCTCCGGTCCGGTTCCATGGTAATGAGCAGCAGGATTGGCTGGATTGTTAAATTGATCTGTAATGAAATATCGGTCAGGGTTTTCCCTCACCAGGTTGTAGGCCTCCTCGATCGCCCCGTCCGTACCAAGAGAGCCGGGGGTGAGGAGGAGTTCGGCGCCGAATGCTTTGAGAATTTTCTGCCTCTCCAGGCTGGCGGTTTCCGGCATGGTGAACAGGACCCGATAGCCTTTCACAGCCGCAACCATCGCCAATCCTATCCCGGTATTGCCGCTCGTCGCCTCAACGATGATCTTTCCGGGAACGAGTTGTCCGTCGCGCTCGGCCGCCTCGATCATAAAAAGGGCCGCTCTGTCCTTGACCGAACCCGCCGGGTTTTTGGCTTCGAACTTTATATAAAATGTAACTGACGGGTTTGGATTCATCCGATTAATGCGGATGAGCGGAGTATTGCCGATACATTCCAAAACATTGGGGAAAACGTTTTTGCAGTTCACTTTTTTGCTTCCCATGTGCCGGTCTGGGTTGGGAGCACAGTCTTTCCGGCGGCTGCGCTTCTCTCCACCCATTCTAAGAACTGGTCTGCATCAGGACATAATTTAGCGACTTTTTAACGATAAAGTTCTATTATATAGCTTCTCTTCGTGTTTAAAACCAGTTTCTGTTTTGAAACCTAATAAATCAATATGACAAATCAGGACCTTCACAACAGGCTGCTTCTCCTTCTCGAGACCGGCTATACGGTTTTAGCCGAAAGCGAGAGGTTTGTTCAGCAGATACAACGGCAATTTCGATTGAGACGAATCGAGGAGGGCAAGTCGGGGTGGGATGTCCCAAAAATCTTCACTCTGAACCGCTGGATGGAGAACTTTTGGACGGACAGGTGGCCTGAGGATATGCCGGCATTATCATTTTTTTTAAGATGGAGATATCTGAAAGACAGTCTGCATGATGCGCCGCCGCCCGAACCACTGACTGTCGACGTCGAGCTGATTCATTTGCTGGATGAGAGCTTCGAACTGTGCCTCAGATATGCAATCGACCCGGCTGAAGGCCAGGATGCCGGTCACCCGATCGAATGGAGGCGCCGAGTCTGGCGGTCGTTTAACGAAAGGCTCGCAGACAATGGGCTGTTCCACCCTGCTCAGCTGCCGGAAAAAATTAACCATATACTTCCGAGCCTTGAGCGACCACCCAATTCGGGGAAATTCGCCTTTGTCGGTTTCGAATTTGCGGGGACCACGGAAAAACTCCTTTTGGAAGGGCTGCAAAAAAAATCCGGGGCCGTATTTTTCTCCCTGCCCGCTGGCGACTCACAGCCGGAGCGTTTGGTTTACCCCAATCCCGAGCAGGAAATTACCGGACTCATGGAAAACCTGCTGATGTCGGTGAGGGACTGTGCGCCCCATGAAATCGCGGTTGTGCTGTGCGATTCCGAATTATACAGCCCGGTCGTTTCTACCTTGCTCCAGGACATACTGGGAGAGCCAGTGACGGGAGAACGGGCAGCGTACAATCTTTGCCCTGACCGGAATCTGTGCGGCCAGGGGCTTTACAACGCCGCAGTCATGCCGATCCGCTGCGCCCTGGGCGGCGAAAAACGAAATGACCTGTTCACTTTTTTGCGCTCCCCTTACTATGAGTCCTTCTCCCGGCGGAACCGGCGTGTGAGCCTCTGGGACAAGATCTGGCGCAAGAAAAACATCGAGAGTGGAATCGACCTTTTGCTGTCACAGGTATCGGATGACGGACATCAGTTATCAGAAGGCCCGCTGACATCCGACATCCGTAACGCCATAGCCCCTTTTCTGGACATTGGAGCTAAAAGGGTTTCAAAGTGGACCGAGATTTTGCGCCTCGGTTGGACAACCCTCGAGTTTCCAGTGCTCGCTAATGAACTGGACAGGATTACGTGGGACAACCTTATTCGAATAATCTCAGAGTTAGAAACTGTGATTGGGGAAACGAGCCTCGGCGCCCGTGAATTTTTAGAGATCCTGACAGCAGCGGCAAGCCGCGTGCGGATTCAGAAGAGCGGGTTCGAAGACGCCGGAATACAGGTCCTTACCCACCTCGATGCCAGGGGTTTATCTTTCCGCAGGATATTCATTCCAGGCTTGGTTTCAGGGTCTTTTCCGCGATCCGTCAGATCGCTCCCCCTGCTATCCCCTTCGGAGCGCTCAAAGATACCCGGAGGGACCATAGAAAGCCAGTTCGCCTTTGCCCGCTGCATTTACGCGAATTTCCTTGCAGCGGCTCCTCGAGTTGTCCTCAGTCGCCCCTCGATTTCCAAAGATGGTGAGATTTGCATTCCTTCGCCTTTTTGGACAAAAGACGGCGAGAAGAAGATCGAAGCCGCAATACCCTGGAAGCATGAGCTTCCTGCCATGCAGCGGGCACGCTGGGTGCAGCAGAGCATTTCGAATATCGCAGTCCCGGTCCCTTTCCAAAGCGCTGACTGTATTTGCGAACCCGGACGACCTCCGTTTCAAATACGACCGCTTCCGGCGCCCGATCAAATCTCGGTAAGCGAGCTTCAATCGGCATTGGTGTGCCCTGCCCGGTATTTCTTCCGCCATGTTCTCGGCCTCGAAGCACTTGAGGAATTCGAACCCGGAATCTCCCCGCTTGAACGGGGCAGGAACATTCATACTATCCTGGCTCTTTTCGTTTCACGCGCGATAACCAAGTTAAGAGAATCCGCCTCGGATTTCGAAGATTTGGCGGCTCTTGTGAAAAAAACCGTAGTCGATATCGTCGGACCTCGTATGTCTCACGCGGTCTGGCAAGTCGAAGTCGAGCGGCTGACAGGAAAGCCCGGCTATCCCGGCCTTTTGCTAAAGTGGCTCGCCGTCGAATTGGACAGGATGCTTGAAGGTTGGTCGTGGACGGGGGTAGAGCGGCCATTCGAAGGCATGAAAATCGAAGGCTGCGAGACCCGTCTCAAGGGGCGGCTCGACAGGATCGATTTACACCCCGAACAAGGTCTGATCTGCTGGGATTACAAAACCGGCAGGCTCCCCAGCAGAACAAAGGTGATCGACAAGAACGATCAACCTCAACTCCCGGCGTATCTGCTCGCATTATCGAGGGGCAATGTGGCCGGCGCACCCAAAACCCGGGAAAAATTCGGGGCAGGATTCGTCGATCTTTCGTCTCCGGGGAGTATGAAGCACCAGGTCATGTTCCACCCGGCCGAGGACCATAACCCATTTCTCAGAGACTGGGAAAGAGAGGTTTGTGACGCACTGAATTCCATCTTTGCCGGGAACATATCACCCCTCTGGTTCAAAGAAGACAAGGAATGCGAAGAACATTGCGAATTCAGAGGTGTTTGCAGGTCTTCCTGCTGATCGGCGGGGGATAGAGTGGCTGGCCGCGGCTCGCCTGCCGCCTCCTCGTCCAGCATGACTGCATGAATTACATGACGGGACTTTCGGCTTGACTCTTCAATTCTTACATAAATGGTACAAACCGGCAAAAAGGAGAGCAAAATGAAAAGAATACCGGTGTTTATCTTCTTCGCCGCAACTTTTTTGCTTACGGCAGGCCACTCGCGTGGGGAGGCCGCAATGCAGCTTTTCTCCTCTGCCTTCGAAAACCAGGGCACAATTCCCGGCATATACGCGAGGCCCGCCGCCGGAGGCCGTAATGTCTCAATTCCATTGAAGTGGACCGGTGCGCCCGAAGGGACGAAATCATTCGCTCTTTCCATTGTAGACCAGCATCCGGTTGCGAGAAAATGGGTACACTGGATAGTGATAAATATTCCACCGGAGGTGTCCTCCTTGCCTGAGGGCGCCTCGGGCAAGAATATGCCGGCAGGCGCGCTGGAGATCAGGAATTCATTCGGCGAAACAGGCTACGGCGGACCGCAGCCTCCGAGAGGCACAGGCCGGCACGCCTATGTTATAACCATTTACGCCCTGAGAGATGCCGGACTCGACCTTAAAACCAACTCAACACTGCCCGACTTCGAGAATGCAATAAAGGGGAAGACGCTCGGGGAGGCTTCGATCACCGGTTTCTTCGAACAATAGCATTAAACTAGTGCTCATCCGGAAACCAGGGATGAAGCACTGGTGGTTTCCAGTCCAGAAAGAAGGCATTTTTCGTCCCGGCAAGGAAATCAAGGGTTTGCGCGGAGACGTACCAGGGTACGCCGCACAAGAAAACACGAAGATTGATCCCGCCTTGGCGGGGCCAGGGCGGAAACTAAACTAGAGCAGCTTTTCAATCGAACTTAGCAGTTTGTCCCAGCTAAGGGGTTTCGCCAGCATCAAATCCACACCTCGGCTGGAAAGTTCTGCGTCTTCATATTGAGCGCCCCAACCGGTTATCATTACAACCGGCGTTTTGGGGTTTTTTTCCTTCGTACGTTTGGCTATTTCCCAGCCACTTATCACCGGCATCCCGAGATCGGTTAAAACCAGATCGAAATGGCTCGAATCTATCAGCTCCAGCGCCTTTTCCCCATCGCTCTGCGCCACAACCCTATGCCCTTTGAACCGCAGCATATCCCGTAGCAGGTTCAAGATTTCGGGATCGTCTTCGACCAGCAGCAAGCGATAAGAGCTTGTCTCTTCAGCAGTTTTCGAACCGAGCTGCACCTTTGTCGCTTCGGCCTTCGTGAGCCTGATGACAAAAGTAGTGCCTTTGCCCGGCTTGCTCTTAACCTGGATGTCACCTCCAAAGCGGCTGATAAGACTCCATGATACGCTCAACCCCAAGCCGGAGTTTCCGATACCTTTCGTTGTAAAAAAGGGGTCAAATATCCTTTCCGCAACATCTTTGCTCATTCCGATACCGGTGTCGCTGACCTCCAGAACAACCTGCTCGCCCTGCCAGTACGATCTGAAGGTGATAATACCCCCCTGAGGCATTGCGTCGATAGCATTCAGGAGAAGATTCGTCAAAACTTCCCTCAGGTCCGAGGCATTGATTGCGGCAAGACAGTTCTTTTTGATATCCATCTGTATATCTATCGTGCGTCCGGACCTTTCCATCAGGTTCTTCCAACGAGGCCGCGTAAGTTCGACGACGTCCTTAACCGCTTCTTCAATATCGATGGTAGATGCTGCCGCTTTGGGGTCGCGTTCACGCTCGGTGAATCTCTGAAGCCGCCTGACAGTGTTTGAACCGTCATATACCGCTTTTTCCATATTCTGAAGTCTTCTTCGTATCTCCTCGTCTTCGATTTGAGGCAGAATGAGCTGAATGTGGCCAAGAATGGCCATTAGAAGATTATTAAAATCATGCGAGACACCTCCAGCCATCGTACCAAGCGCCGCAAGCTTCTCAGACTGGATGATCTTGTCCGAAAAGGCTTTTTTCCTGGTAATGTCTTCTATCACCATGAGGTAGCCGACCCATTTGTCCGCATCAAAAAGCCTGACCAGGTTGATATCTGCCAGATAAGAGCCACCGCTTGAATTCATCAGGTTAACGTCGGTTTTTTCCACTCGACCTGCATCTGATTCCGACGCCCTTGCGAGGAGTTTTTCGAAATTGGCAGGATCCTGGAAAAGCACTGCAGGAGATCGGCCGACAATTTCCGACAGTTTTTCGCCCTGTATCTTTTCAATACTCGGATTGATTCGAACGATTCTGCCCTGAGTATCGAGAACGCAAATACCTTGGGGCATGGAATCGAGGACGAGATCGGAAATGGAGTTTCCCGCCAGATTTTCTATCGTCGACGCTGCGGTCCCAGGTCCGTCCGCATCGGCCTCCACTTGCCGTCCGGCTTCTCCGGCGCTTTGCACCCCGACTATCAGATGGCCGATTATATTGCCGATCATCTCCCAGTTACGCTGGGAACGAGCGGTGAATTCCTGTGGATGGTAAGCGCTGAGGTTAAGCACGCCCATATGAAGAATAGGAACACAGGCAAGCGAAACCGGCGTTACAGCTCCTTCGGGAATCTCCGGGATTGGACGGACGGCAGTATTTTCAATGAAAATGGGTTTCCCCGATGAAAAAACCTGGCCGGCAACATTCTGGCTGGGGCCAAAGCGCAGATTTTGCCTGTAGCGCCGGGAGGCCGATTCGAGCTGATCGTCCAGGCCGTAGGCGGCGCACAGCAAAAGTTGACCGGCATGCTCATCCCAGAAAAGGATCGAACAGTTTTCGAAATCGCTTTCTTCGATTATGATCCTGACAAAATGCCGACATGTGGCGGTTGTTTCCCGGCCAAGGGAGACTGCCTCCACAAAACGCTCGATCACGGCCAGAAACCGGCTAATTTCATCCCTCTGGCACACGGCGCCAAGCATTCCCATTTTCATCATTTCATCAACCAGGTGGTCCATGCTCCCCCTCTCTTTACGCATCTTCGCATTTTACCGGTCCGGACTGCATTCACCCCTCACGCATCAACGGATCCGGGCTGGTCGGATGCTCGCCAAAGATTCCACAACTGGTCAACTTCGGGCCAGACAGCTGTCACGCTCTCCTGATATTCCTGCCACTCTTCCTCTGGAATATATAGTTCCCGGCATCGGGCTAAAGTAGTCTCGTCATCGACCAGCTCCGGGTACTCGCGTGAATGGCTGAGGACATTCACAAGGTGGATAAACCTGACCTCCGTGCTGAAAGACCCGCTCTTTTCAGGATAATGATGGAATTCTATGACCGCCTGAAATACATCAGGCAAAGCCCAACGGGAGGCAAGGTATTTGCCGAGCCTGGTGTGTTCGATGCCGAACTGCGTTTCTGCACACCAAGGCGGAATCTTCTTTTTTTCAGCGGAATTAAAAATAGCCACGAACTGCTCGTTGAAGTAGGCTGCCATCACAATCCATCCAAGATCGTGAATGAGGCCAAGCAAAGCCGCATCTTCCCGACCCATCCATGGGCGTTTCCTGGTCATTTCCATAGCAATTCTTGAAGAGGCAAATGCGTGTTTCCAGAGCATTTCACGGTGAGCCGGGCTAATCGAACTCTGGCCCGAAAGCAGACTCATCAGCAGGGTGCAAATGCAGATAGATTTCACCTGGTCCGCCCCTATAACCGATATTGCTTTCGAAATTGAATCTACCTGCCGGCGCAATCCATAATAGGTAGAATTGCCAATCATGAGAACCTTGGCGACGAGCGATGGATCGTAGCTGATAATGCTTTCCAGCTCTCCCGGGGTATAGATCTCGGTATGAATTATTTCGATCAGCCGTCTCAGGGACAAAGGCAAGGGGGGAAGCTCTTTGATTTGTGACACCTGGTAGCGGATTTCTTTCTCATCCAGCAAAATGATGGACATATCCCCCAATCCTTTGTCCAAATCAAAATTCGCTCACGCCCCTGTTCCTTCTGGGCGCAGCTTATAGCACAACAGACTGCTAATGTAATCAAGAAATAAAAAGAAGCCTGTTTTCAGCACATGCGGTTTTTTCGTTTATTTTAGCCCTTCGAAACGCACAAATATCCGTGCATCGACAAAAAAATGCCAAAAAGCGGTCCCATTTGTCCGCTAATCAGATTAACGGCAGGCGATAGGAAAGAGTTGAAACTTTTTTTCTGATGGATGGATTCCCAGGTTATACATCCTTGATTGAGTTTTAAATGCACTAAGCAATAGACGAATGCGTCCGAACTTTGACGAAGTGCTCAACTCGCTGAACCTGAGTATGAATGAATGGTCATTAATCACTCGAAACTATTTCGGTTAGGGAAGATCGCCGTGAAAGAGAAACAAAAGCATGCTAATTTGGGTTCTTCTCCCAGTGTCGAGAATATTCAGGCATGTGAATGGTTTTCAGATTTGAGAGGTCCCATGGAACACCCCTAAACCACGAAAAAATTCAGCATTTGCGAGATGCCGGGTATTTTCCGGCACTGAACTTTTCGATATGGACTCGCCTTTCTGTCTTTTGTTTTTTTCCTATATTGGGTATACTTTTCTGGCTTGGTCTGGCCCAATTGCGTTTGACTCCGGGCGGAACAAAATACGTGGAAATGCATTTGGTCGTGGAATATTACGCTAATCTCTTCGTGCGCGCTGTTCGCACCCGGAGCGGCGATTGATTTCAGACGCCTTCAATACGGACTGCAATCCCGAGTCTGGCGGCCGCCCAGTTTTGCGATCCCGCGAAAAGCTAAGCGTGCTGCTTTTCCAGCCGGAAATACCGCAGAACACGGGAAATATTGCCCGCACCTGTGCCGCTACGCGCACCCCGTTGTACCTGGTGGGACCGCTAGGTTTTCGAATTACGGACAAACAACTCAAACGGGCGGGCCTGGATTATTGGCCTTATGTTCGAATGAAGCTCTATAACGATTTCGACTCGGCCCGTGCGGATATACGGCATTCACGACTGGTTTACTTTTCGGCGCGCGCATCGCTTCTTTATTATGATTTCTGTTTTCAACCCGAAGATTGCCTGGTTTTCGGATCTGAGACCGGAGGTCTGCCCGAAGAACTGCTTGTCTCTTGCCCTGGAGATGTGGTAAAAGTACCGATTGACAGAACCAGGGTTCGAAGTCTGAACCTTGCAACTACTGTGGGAATTGCTCTTTTTGAAGCTTTACGACAACTGCGTCACTGAAGAATCGTTTTCTGCCGGCTTCTAGTCAAGGCGCCGGAAAGCCGGTGCCAGTTAGTGCTCAATCTGTTTCTCTACCTCATTATCGACAGGAATCTCCATGCTGCTGACTGACGAAATCAAGTCCACTCTGTACGAGCTCTACCCTGAGATTGAGAGGCTGGGAATTCATCCCGTTGTGCTCCAGAAAGGCAAGCGTTTCTGAATTCTGCTTTTCGAAAGCATGGACTGCTTAAAAAAAGATCCCCCCCTTAGTTCTTGTGTCGTAATCCAGGACGAACAGAGCTATTCCCGTCCCTTCGATCCCGCGTGGGAACCTCTGGTGGACCATGCGGTTTCGGTAGCCCAGTGGAAAATGAGCCCTGAGTTCAAAGTCACCCCAAAGAGATTTTCGACCCGGATTCCAGGAGCTTGCTCACATGGGAAGTATCGAATGGAAAGGCGCAAAATGGGAGGCCTACCACACTAGCCTCACCATTCCGGAGTTGTTGACTATCCTGAAGGGCTTCGGACCGATGGAGCTTATCCGCTTCGAAGTTCCAGGGCAATTCAAGGGAGAATTGAATCTTTGCCTAACTGACGACGGGAACAAAGAAGTTACACTCTATCACCTGGAGGTCTGCGGCGACAGGCGAACCGGCATGGGAAGGGAAGCTCTGAGGTGGCTCAGAGGAGTATTCAAGGGGCCGATATTTCTCGAATTTCCTGATTCGCCCGACCCTGCTGTAGGGTTTCATCCTACAATGGCGTTCTGGTTCAAAATGTACCGGGAAGGGCTTGTTGACGCACTTGATTGTGAAAACTTTTATTTGGCGCCCCAGGCGACCAGCGAGCAGATCGAGCAGGTCCGCGAATATATCGAGTCAGTTCTTGCCGGAAGGCAGAAAGCCCTTTGAATTTCAGCGGGAAACCGCATCGGTCATTTATGCCTGGACAATCGCAATCGCGCAGCCAGGACGCTATCGGTGTTTCCACCATCCGGCTCGACACTGGACAAGGGATTGCCCGATGCCTACAATCCTGCCTTGAGAGCGTCTGCTTTATTGACTCTTATTACAATGACTCAAGGGAGGTAAAACGGATCTATGACAAAGAATGCCTTTTCGGATAGGCTCGGACGCTTTCGCAGCATCATGCTGCAACAGGAACTCGACGCTTTTCTCGTCGCCGTCCCCGAAAACCGTTATTATCTCAGCGGGTTCGAAGCGGAGGATCTTCAGTTGACTGAAAGTTCCGGCTGTCTTCTGATAACACAAACTGCCCAATACCTGCTGACCGACCCACGGTATGAAGAGGCCGCAAAAGAAGAAGCGCCGGGCTTCAAGGTTGCGATTTATTCCTCGGGGCTCAAACAACTTTTGCCGGACCTGTTTGCTGAATTGAAATGCGAAAGGCTGGGAGTGGAGGAGCATTTCCTTACCACCAAGAGGTACAGGGAGGTGGATGAGGCACTCTCCAAAGTCCGGCCCGCTGCGGCGGTTATCTGCACTGAAGATCTCGTTGAGCGACTCAGAATAATAAAAGATGCTGAAGAGATAGAGAAGATCAGGGAATCGATCCGGCTGACCGAAAACGCGCTTCAAACAGTGTGGACCGCTCTGGCGCCCGGCAGGACCGAAAAAGAGATGGCGTGGCTGATAGAAAAGTCTATCCGCGAAGGCGGGGGCCAAGCGGTATCGTTTCCGCCCATCGTAGCCACCGGCCCAAATGCCGCACTTCCCCACGCGGTTCCCACCGACCGGAGAATTGGCGCAGGCGAAACTGTAGTACTCGATCTTGGTTCAAAACTGGGCGGCTACTGCTCGGATATGACCCGAACGTGGGTTTCCGGCTCGCCAGGCCCAAAGCTGAGGGAGATTTACAAAACGGTCCGTCAGGCTCAACTTGCCGCTCAGGATAAAATCCGTGATGGAATCGATTCAGTTTCGGTCGATTCAGCGGCTCGAGACCTCATCAGGAATGCCGGGTACGGCGACAATTTCGGCCACGGGCTTGGGCATGGGGTCGGCCTTGCCGTCCACGAAAAACCCGGTCTTAGAAAAGTTGACCCCGCCCCGCTTGAAGAGAATATGATCATTACGGTAGAACCAGGAATCTACCTGCCTGGGTTTGGAGGGGTGCGCCTCGAAAATATGGTTCGAGTGACAAAGAACGGGTGTGAGCTTCTCACAAGAGAAGAGCTGTTCTACGATTGGTAATTTAAACATGCATAAACCATTGGCTTTGCCGGAGACCTGACTCTAGTGCTGCTATACAGAATGTCTAAGACTAACCATTCCTCAGGGAAAGGATAATTCGATTTGTCTTTTCTTCTACCTCGGGGATCATTTCGACGAGGGCTTTAAGAGAAGTAAGAACTTTTTTGGTCTGCTTTTTGTGCGGGATATTCAGATCGGGATGGTCAAGGAACTCGAGGATTTGATCGAGCATCGTCAGCTTGTCCACGGTAAAATCGACATAGGCAAGCTTCGGCCAGATCGACCTGAGATCATCCGGAAGATGCTCGATCCTGGCCGCTAATTCCTCGTTAGTTCCGAGCCACATCGCACTTTTGAGCCGTCTTAGAAGCGATTGAACCTCTTCGCGGCTTTCCTCCCACGCGTCTGTTTCAACCATCAGTTCTCGCCACTTGGGCAGTATCTTATTGTCCACCCATTTTTCACCGAGAGCAGGCATTAGCGGCAATCTGGCAAGTTCAGCCTGTTCAGCAATAAGTTTTTCACAAATACGCACAAGCTTGGCCGGAACGGCTTCCATGGGAAGCTTAGATTCGAGAAGACAGCTCAGTCTGTCCAATATGGCGCCCTTGTTCTCGATCTCAGGGCACGCCAAGACAATCTGGAATTCCCACTGCTCCCTCAGAAAACTTATCTCAGCATTTATCGCCGAGAAAATGAACCCGAGCTTAATGAGGGTATTTCTCAACTCGTGAGCCAGGACATTGCAGCTCTGCAGGCGCTGGCGCGCAAGTTCTTGCTGCGCCCCGGAAAGAGACTCCCGGATGTGAAGAGAAAGCAATTGAGTGCCAAGAGTACGAGAAAGCTTTTTGATGACCTTCGTGGAGCGGTCGCCTCTTCTAATGAGCCCCTTTTTGAAGTGAATCTTTATTACTGCGACGACTAAGTCTTCGTTGTCTCTCCATATCGAACGCCCCTGATAATCGACCGGGTATTCGAAATCTTCGACATTGTCCCCGTATAGATAAGACCTCTTTATCAGAACGGGTTCCATGTGATGATAGTCTTCGGGTTCGTTTGCGAGCTGTTTTCGAACGCTGCGGCAATCCTGATTTGGATCGTCCGAAGTCCAGCTTTTCCCTTTCTCGACGCACCAGGCCATTGCTTCAAGTGCTTGTCCAGGCTTGTCCTTATAGTCCTCCCAACATTTTCCGGGATAATTGTAATCGGAATATTCATGGAGGCCCCATAAAATTTCGCCCGCAACTCCGTCACGAGCTCCGGATGTGACTCTAACGGATCGCAACTCGGGCATCGGACCGATTCTGTAAATAGTTCCCTTCGTCGCATCATTCAGACACAGGAGGATGGTCTCAATCATATCCTTGCAGGTTTGCTCAAGGACATCATCGTTTATTATCATTATATGCCCCCTCATATGCCCCCCTCACGGAACTTCCCGCGCAGAAACTTGTATCCCGAAATAAACATGTGGTCAACTGCCTTTTGGATAAGGAGAGAGAGCTTGTCAATTTGCCATTAATCATGCAAAAGCGTACAATTCTCGCGATTTGATTATACCCTGTTTAAGGAGGGAAGCGTATGCAATCGAGCAAAAAAGTTTCAACTCTAGTGCTTTCGTTCCTATTCTTGTTCCATTCAGTCCTACCGGCGGCATTAGGCGTTCAAAAAAGAAGCGGTGAATCCTCCATACTTTGGGCTTTTGGAGCGATCCGCGCCTCATCAAACCCTCCTAAAATCGAGCCGGTGACCACAGGAATGGTCCTTTCGTCGGGGGATAAGCTCAAAATGATGGTTCAAATCAAGAAAAAATGTTTTGTATATCTGATCCACAGGGACTCGCAGGGGGAGTTCGCCATACTTTTTCCATACAGCTTCAGACAGTTTGACACGGACTACCAGATTGCCCGCAATTACTACACGCCAAAAGGAGAAGCCTGGTTCCAACTTGACAACAGGACCGGCAACGAGACCTTCTATCTTATCGCCTCAGACCAGCGTCTTCTCGATGTCGAATATACCTACGAAAAGTATACTTCATCCGACGAGACCCAGAGGCAGGACCTGGCCGCACAGATGGTCTCGCAGCTCGACAGGATCACGGAAAGATATCTGGCCTCATCAGACAGAGTTGAAAGGCAGGCCGGCAACCACTCCGCATTGCGGGGATTTGAAAGGGCGACCGGTGCAGACCCGACTGATGTAGCCGGACTGGCAAGGGAAATTTCATTTGAAAGCATTTATTCCGAAACGTTCTTAATCAACCACAGATAGGCATTGCTCGATGTGAATCCAGGAGAAGAATAAGCCCAGGCATTTAGTTTCCATCCGGAAAGTGCCCTTTTCCGCCCTGGCTGTGTCAATCTTCGGGTTTTCTTGTGCGGCGTACCTATGTACGCCTGCGCGCAAACCCTTGATTTCCTCCACCTTTCGGTGGGGCGCTGGGCAATCAGGAAATGGCGGGGCGCCAAACTGTACGTGCCAGGACGAAAAATGCCTTCTTTCCGAATTGGAAACTCTTAGTATCTCGTCCGGGGTTTCCGGATGGATACTATTTAATGAACTCTCTTGAGGGTTTGGCGATTGATTTACATACCGTCAGAATAGTTCACAACAGTTTCCCGCCCAGTTCAGCAACCTTAGAACGTTCCCCTTTGACCAGAACGACATGACCGGATATGTCTTCGTTCTTGATCCTTTCAACCAGGTAGGTCAAACCGTTGCTGCTGGAGTCGAGGTAGGGATTGTCGATCTGTTCGGGATCACCGGTAAGGACTATTTTTGTATCCTCGCCCACTCTGGTGATGAGAGTTTTGATCATATGCGGAGATAGATTCTGGGCTTCATCACAGATTATGAACTGGCGCGGGATGCTTCGCCCCCGAATATAGGTGAGCGCCTCAAGATCGAGCATCCCTTTCCGGGTAAGGTCCTGAAGCACCTCGAACGGTTCCGAGCAGTTTCTAAAAAGGAATTCCAGATTGTCGTAGATCGGCTGCATCCATGGCCGAAGTTTTTCTTCCTTTGTTCCCGGCAGAAACCCTATATCATCTCCCATTGGAATGACGGGGCGTGTTATAAGCAGCCTGCTGTAAGCGTTTTCCTCGAGGACTTTTTCCAGGCCCACCGCCAGGGCCAGCAGAGTTTTTCCAGTTCCTGCCCGGCCAACCAGTGTGACGACTTTTACCTGGTCGTTGAGCAGAAGCTCGAACGCAAATTTCTGTTCCTTGTTGAGCGCCCTTACGCCCCAACAATTCGCCTCGCCGTAAATAAGAGGCAGGAGCGATCCCTGATGATAACGAGCAAGCGCCGACTGGGAAGGATTCTCGCTCGATTTGAGAAGTATGAACTGATTGGGAAGAGCACTGTGCGAGTCATGGTTTAGTTTACCATGCTTATAAAACCTATCGAGTTCCTGAGCCGTCAAATATACTTCGCCGACGCCGGTGTAGAGCTGCTCGTAGTCGACCTTGTCATTGTAAAAATCCTCAGCGCGTATGCCAAGCACGTCCGCTTTAATCCTTAGATTCAGATCCTTCGTTACAAGAGTTACAGGTTCTTTTCCAGAAATGCTAAGGTTGTAAGCAACGGCAAGAATTCGGTTGTCATATTTTTCCGGGTCCAGTCCCTGTGGGAACTCCATCAGCCCTGAATGATTGAGTTCGATAGTCAACCTGCCGCCCTTGGGCAGGTCTACGCCCTCCGAAAGCCTGCTCGACTCGCGAAGCGCATCCAGTTCCCTGGAAACCACTCTGGCGTTTCTCCCTATCTCATCCTGTCTTTTTTTCTGATTGTCTATTTCTTCAATTACAGCGAAAGGAATTACCACGTTGTTGTCTTCGAACGCGAAAAGCGCGTCGGGGTTGTGCAGCAATACATTGGTATCGATCACATAGGTCTTACGCATCGGAACTCTCCAGGACCTTTTAAGAACTCCCGCTGCTCAATTTTCAACGCAACCCGGGACATAATCGACGTCAGCCGGGTGATCGAATTATAAAGCTTGCGGAAAAGCGAAACATCTTTCCAGTATGTAAACTTTTTTGGGGTAAAAATGGAAGGGGAATTAAACGAACTCAGCCTTGAAAAACCTTCGCCACGAAATCGTAACATTTTATCCAAAACCTTTTGGTTGATGCGTCGGGGACTCAACGCCAATCGTACCTCAGGTTATCCCCCGGTCTAATCTCATAGCATTCCGGGACGGCAACCGGCGTACCGGACGCCAGCATTTCGCTCACAGTCACAAAATCGAAACCTGCTTCTTTAAGCCTGGGCACAAACAGCGGGAGAGATTCTGCAGTGCCGTATCCTCGGCCGTTCGCGTGGAAGACGATTATGGATCCCGACCTGGCCTTTGTAAGCACAGTCCTGGCTATAGCAGCTGCTGAGCGGCTCTTTGCCGGGTCTCCCGAAACGACATCCCACTGAATCGACGGCAGCCCTAAATCCTGAATCAGTTTTAGCACATCATGGTTGCAGGCGCCGAAAGGAAAACGGAACAGCCGGGGAACCCCTGGGATTTCTTTCGCCCTGGTTTCAGTTGCGTGGGAGAATCGTTTTTTTTGGAGTTCCTCCCAAAGCAATTCGTATTGAGCCTGGGTCCAGAGCACCTGGTTCAGTGCTTTTTCTCTGTCCAGCTTGCGGAAGTTTGCGTGATTCCAGCTGTGATTGCCTATTTCGAAAAGCGGATCCGCCATGAGTTTCATCGTCTCTTCGGGATGAGAGCGCATCCACTTGCCTCCTGCAAAAAAAGTGGCTTTAATTTTATTGAACTCCAGATAGTTAACAATTCCAGCATCATAGCCACTGGTTTTACTTTCAGCTTCACAAAGATCGAACGTCAGTGCAATAAGTTTGACGTTTTCGGGCAGTTTAACGGACCGTATCGAATCGGCCATGTAAGGCGGCAGCGGCGGGGCGATTTCGCTGGGGCGAAGCCTGGATGGAGGGATATTTTTCAACCCGGGCCGGGTAGGAGTTTTTCTTTTATCAGAGGCACTTCCTGTGAGATCTTCATGAGACCAGGGCGGGTCTATCTCAGGCAGGCCCGCGCTTTCCGATTGTTGCGCCAGCGCAGGTCCGTAGATAAAACAAAACGTAAAAAGAAATAAACAAAATAATACCGTGACCGGCGGCAGACGGTCAGTCACCGGAGAAAAGCTTTTTCTGACCACCGGCGACCGGAGACTGACGGCTGAACTGTTGACTTTCATCAGGCCACAGGCGGCCACTGCACGCTGATGAAGGTCCCACTGCCCACCACGGACTCAATCTGAAATGAACCACCGGACAGTTCCGCCCTTCTCTTCATGCTCATCAGTCCGAGCCCCCAATTTGTACCCGCTGGAGACATGGAGTTAGATACGTCGAACCCTACCCCATCGTCCTCGATACCCAGCTTGAGGACTCCGTTTTTCCCAATCAGCTTAACCCGGACATGACTGGATCCGCTGTGGTCCGCCGCATTTTTGAAAGCCTCCTGCACGATTCGAAAAATTATCAGTTTCAAATCCGCAGATATCTCCTCCTCTGAGACCTCGATTTCCGATTCCACCCTTATATAAGGATGGTCATTTTGAAATTCTCTGCAAAACCAGTTCAGAGTCGCCAGAATTCCCAGGTCGTCCAGGACAGTGGGCATTAGATGGGTGTACATGTTGCGGACTCGCTCAATAGCGGCCTGAATACACGGTATGAGCGATTCAAGGTTCGATTCGGGGCTTTCGCTGGATGTCATTTGCTCCAGAGCGCCTTCGATGCGAAATTTGACGGCCACCAGGAGCTGGCCAAGCTCATCGTGCAACTCGGCAGCCACCATCCTCCGCTCTTTTTCCTGCACTTTGAGCAGCGCGGATGCCAGATATTTGAGCTGTCTTTCCGAGTCCTGCAGCGCATCTTTGGATTTCTTTCGCTCCATTGAGTAACGGATCGCCCGCTCGAGTATAGGCCCGCTCATCTGATCCTTGATCAGAAAATCCGCTGCTCCGTATT
>Ga0326728_10007423_pt1 | contig 28141 bp, 23 predicted proteins | sample MB3enrmetagenome_FD_207602 | JGI IMG/M metagenome (GOLD analysis project Ga0326728, IMG submission 207602) | Lab enriched peat soil microbial communities from McLean, Ithaca, NY, United States - MB31MN | ecosystem: Environmental > Terrestrial > Soil > Wetlands > Peat | place: USA: New York... | reverse complement strand
GGGCCGCGAGGGACGGCGATGACAGTGCGCCTTGAAGCGGCGGGGCTAAAGCCCCGCCCTTCCCGGCCTGATGAGAAATCCCCACCAGTACCGTTTCCCAATCTTGCAGCCTCGCTCGAATCTGAGCGTGCTCGTCCATCCAGCGCTTCGTCTCAATGGCTGGTTCCAAGGCCGGCGCTGCAAGCGCGACCCGGCAGGGCGTCTCCTCAGCGAGGTATTGAACGGCAAGGCCGCGCCGCTCAAGCGTAGCGGCCACTTCCCGTCGCGGCGGATAGTCGTGGGTCGAAAACTGGCCGGGAAGATGGCGGCGCAAGTAGGCGCCCGGGAGCGTCTCGCAGTCCACAGTGAAGAGATCGCCTGCCGACACAAGCGAAATGTTCAGGTTGTAGCTCTCCCGGGTGTTGAAGAACAGGCGCGAGGTGGGAAACGCCATGTGGTAAGCGCTGACCGCGAGGCGGAAGTCGTCGTCGGAAACTGAGAAGCGATTGGGCTTCTGCGAGGCCAGGACACCCCGCGCTGGCTTCAGGCGCGGAATGCCCAGGGCGTGCGGTTCGATCCCGTAAGTCCGGCGCAAATAGTTTCCATGCTCGATAACCGCCAGGGCGTCGTGGCGGAAATCGTAAAGCCCCAGCAAGACGCCCATGCCAATCCTGGTAATACCTGCCGCTATAACATGGTCCCAAAGGTCCAGGCGCGACTCGAAGGCGCGTTTCGGTGAGGTGCCATAGTGCCAGCGGTCGAAGTGGGGGCGATGGTAGGTCTCCTGCCACTCGACCACCCAATCCAATCCGGCCTCGCGCAACCGGACGTAATCCTCTTGCTTGTAGACAGGGGAACACAAAGCGACCAGACCTCCGCCAAGGGTATCCAGCTTGCGGCGCGTCACAGCGATATAGCGGGCCACCATTTCCGGGCCGAACTCCGGGTCGTCCGAGAGCACCAATTCGATTTGCCGGTGTCCCCAGGAGAGAATCAGGTCCAGTTGCTTGTCGAAGTCTTCCTGGCTCAGGCGCACCCGCTCGGCGATGGGATTGCTTTGCCGGTAGCCGCAATACAGGCATTCGTTCTGGCAAAAGCTGGTCAGGTAGACAGGGATGATGAATTCCACAGTTTTCGTCGCCCATCGCGTTCGAATCCGGTTCGCTGCCGCCTGAATCTCTTCTCGGCAGGCCTGATCGCGTGCTGCGCTGAAGAGCGAGGCTGCATCTTCCGCCTCGAGGCACCCCTTTTGGTCCGCGGTGCGAATGATCTCCTGGGGCTGCCGCAGCGGTCCCGTGATTGCCGCCAAGCGTTCGAGGCGGGCTTGCTGGCTTACAAATACATCACTAAATCCGGCCACTTTCCTTGATCCTCCTATAAAGTCTCAATAAATCATTCTACTCCCCTCGGGGGTTCTGTGGGTGATGGCTTGCCACCTCCTCACACACGCACTGACTTTTTACAGGGGACATCTGACCCCGCGCCGGCTCATGGGCAACATTACTCCCAGCGGAGCAATCGGTTTATCCTGCGGGCAGCGCTAAAGCCAACCACCCCGCCGATCACTCCTCCCAGTCCAGTGCCCAAAAGGTAGGCAGTGACGAGAGCCCATTTGGCCCATGAATCCGCGCTACCCAGCATTCGCGGCCCAGCCCACAGCACAAGGGATGAGAGCACAAAAGCGACGACGATGCCGACTGTGGGACAGAGGAAGAAATAGGATGATAGTAAGCGCGACTTCTTGAACCAGCACAGCACCGTCCCAGCCACCACGCAGAGTAACCACAAGGGAAGCAGGAAGAAGAATACCATCGGCCGTCCTTGAAATTCCGGGGGATGAGTATATCAGCACGCCAAACCTATTTGAAAGTCCTGACCCGAAGTCTTGTGCGCCAATATCGAGTCAATTTGTCTTTCCAGCGGTGAGATTATGTCCGAACTTAGCGCCAAATTGGCGGTGTCCTGCGCCCATCGAGACAAGTTCATTTCCGTGCGAGTCGCTTGACCGGGATTTGGATGGTATAATGCTTCTTCCCTTTGGAGGTCCTCATGTCGTCTGATACTCTTCCTGATTCATCCCCTGAACAAAACTTTGCGCGCGAACTTGCAGCAAGGGAACTGGCCAAATACTGCCAGGAGTTTTCCCGCTGGCGCAAGACCAAACGGGGCAGGGCGGCCGTGGACAATTCTCCTGCAGCGCGGCGCACGCTTGAAGTGGCTTCCATGAAGAAGCCGGATCTACCCTCGTCGCCCACTTCCCCATAACCTCGTTTGAGAAACCAGCAATCGGAAATCGCGAGAGCGAGTGAAGAAATGCGCGGCGGCCTCAGTCGTCTTACGGATTCCCAGCAGAGCGCGCCGTGCCTGTGTAGACTTCTGCTAAGTTAGAATTGAACTTCTGCCGCTAGAGGCGTAGAATATCAGATGCAATGGCCTTCAGGGTTTTCTTGAGTCATAGCCTTGACCCTGCTGAGCAAGCGCTGGCTTGGCGCCTGCAAACGCTGGCTGCTGCGCATGGCATCGAGCTGTTTGTACCCTACCGTGGATCGTTAACCCCATTCGCCCCAAAGACTGCCCCCAGTAGTGTACAGAGCGCGGTCGACCGGGCAGATTGCGTGCTGGCAATCATCACCGCGGAAGCTAATGCGAGCGTTCAGAGGGAACTGAGATATGCACTTGCCAAGCACAAGCTTGTCATACCCATCGTGCATTCCGGTCTGGCAAATCTTCCCGTGGTCGCGCAGTTTCCGCGAGTGTTTACCTTCTCACCGCAGGAGAATCCCGGCAAGCTTGAGGCAGAGGTGGTCGAATTTCTAGAAGCGCAGCGCCTCAGCAAGGAAAAGCGTCAAGCGGCGGGAGCCCTTGTCGCCGCCGGCCTTGCTCTGCTTTTGCTTTTTGCTCTAGCCGAAAAATAGTGCGAATCGCCGTCATCGACAGTTCTCCGCTCATTTTCCTTTCGGCCCTGGGACTCGCCCGAGAGTTGCTCAAGATTTTCGACATTGTCTACGTCCCGCGAGCCGTTCACAGGGAAGTAAGCAAGAAAGGTAGATTTCGGTCCCACCTCAAAAGGCTGTATGCGACGCGCCGCTTCGCGAGATGCATGGCGGCCGACGCAACGAACGTCCGCCTCCTTCTGGATCAATTGCATGAGGGTGAAGCAGAGGCACTTGTCCAAGCGACCGAGAACGCTGCCCAGTTCTTCACCGGTGATGAAAAGCGCGCGCGGGAAATCGGCAAGAACAAAGGGCTCAAGCCGGTTGGAACTGTCCGGCTTCTCGCGAGGCTACATCTCGAGGGCTGGGCCGAAGAACCCGAGGGTCTGGTGCGCAGGCTTTGCCGGGATCACGGTTTTCGAGTATCCAGCAGCGTCGTGAGCGAAGCGACTGCCATGGCCGACGAACCAATCTGAGACATGTCAGTTTTACTTCTCTTCGTGCCGCAGGTCACAGTATGGTCCCGGCCCAGGGTGTGAGTGGCGGCGGTGCTTTATAATCATCAAGGAGGTGTCATGGAAAGGTTCCAGATCTCTCGAAGGGATTTTAACAAGACCGCGGCAATGGCGGCTGCTAGCTTGGCGCTATCCGCAGGGCCTGCGGTGCGCAATGTCTTGGGAGCTAATGACCGTGTTAGCATCGGGCTGATCGGAGCCGGCGGAATGGGCCAGGCGGACTTGCGCGATTTCCTGCATACGGGCCAGGTTGACTGCGTGGCAATCGCCGATCCCTATCAACCCCATCTGGATGAGGCGGCGACGATGGCCTCTGGCCAGGTGAAAACCTACAAAGACTTCCGCCGGGTTCTTGATCACAAAGAGATTGACGCGGTGATTGTGGCCACTCCCGACCATTGGCACGCTATTCCCATGATCGCGGCTTGTGAGGCCGGGAAAGACGTGTATCAGGAAAAGCCTCTTTCGCACACGTTATTCGAGGGGCGCAAGATGGTGGAAGCCGCGAGGAAGCACAACCGAGTTGTCCAGGTCGGGACGCAGCAGCGTTCGGGCGAGCACTTTCAGAAGGCCGTGGAACTGGTGCGCAGCGGCAAAATCGGGAAGGTGACGCTGGCGGAGACCTGGATTCACGGCAACCAGTTCCCGGAAGGGATCGGCAACCCGCCGGACAGCGATCCACCGCCCTGGTTCGACTGGGACTGGTGGCTGGGCCCGGCGCCCAAGCGTCCCTACAACCGCAATCGCGGGATTTATAACTTCCGCTGGTTCTGGGATTACTCGGGCGGGATTCTGACGGACTGGGGCACTCACCTCATCGACATCGTGCACTGGGCAATGGGAGTTGAGGCGCCGAAGACCATTGTGGCAACCGGCGGCAAATACGTCCTCGACGATAATCGCGAGACGCCGGATACGCTGGAAGTCATGTACCAGTATCCCGCCTCGGCCATGAGCGGGAAGGAGTTTGTGGTCCGGTTTTCCAACCGAGTCGCCAACGACCGCGGTCCGGACGGCCACTCCTACGGGATTCAATTCTACGGAACCGATGGGACATTGTTCATTGACCGCGGAGGCTACACGCTGTGGCCGGAGGCCTCGCGGCTGGGCCCGGAGCGATTCAACTCGGAAGGCGCGATCAGCGCCGGCGGTTCCGCTCAACACTATCCACATGTGCTGAATTTCCTGGACTGCCTTAAGTCCCGTCAGAAGCCGAATTCCGATGTGGAAACCATGCACCGTTCGACGAGCGCCGGCCTGCTGGCGGTGATTGCCTATAAGTTGGGCCGCAAGCTCACCTGGGATGCCGAGCAGGAGCAGTTTCCGGGCGATGCGGAAGCCAACAGATTGTTGACGAAGGAATATCGCAAGCCGTGGGTGGTCGCGTGAAGGCAAGATTCCGATGCCGCCGAAAGAGCTGATTTTAATGGCGCGAGAGGGTATTTACCAGCCTCAACTAAGCGCTGCTCCGAGGGGAATCGGAGACGAGGTAACGGCCACAAAAATGCCAAAAAATGTCTTGACAAGATTTTGGTGGTCATAGTACCTTATTAGCGAAATCGAAAAGCTTGGAAAAACCACTATGGGTTAGGGAGGCGAGAAGCAACCCAGCCCACAAAAAAGGAGAACCAATAATGTTGAGCAGGAATTGCATCGCGCGTTTTTCGCTGTACCTGATCCTCCTGGGATTGGTCGCTGTGGCGCCGGTGTTTGCGGGATCGGCGGTCGTTGGATCGGTGGCGGGCACCATGAACGCGACAGTGGGCGGCCAGACTCTTCTTCCTAACACAACCCTCTTCAGTGGTGACAGCCTCCAGGTGAAAGATGGCGTGGCCGTGGTAGCGTTGGGGAATGCGAGCCGCATGGTATTCGGTCGAGACACCGTGGCCTCGTTCCTGCGAGATTCCGACGAGGTAACAGTACTGCTGGGCCAAGGCAATGTTTCTGTCTTCCACGACGTGTCCGGAACTCCGGTTCGGATGAAGATCGGCGACGTCTCCGTGGTTCCAGTTTCCGGTTTCAAGACTCTTGGTGAAGTGGCAATGTTGAACGGCGTGGTCATCGTCACCGCGAAAGATGGTGCGTTGCGCGTTGACGAAGGCAACGGCAAGGTGGTTAATGTTGCCAAGGGCAAGACGCTGACTGTGACTCCGCAGATGAAGGCCCCGCAAGGCGGCGGATCAGCAGGGCGTTGCTGCGGTGGCGGCGTAGGCTACTGGCCGATCGTGGCCACGGCTGCCGCGGGAGCCGCAGCGGTGTTGGCAGGAGTAGCAGTGTCCCGGGCAGGGAATGCAAAGGACAACGCGGCCAGCGCGACTTCTGAAGCCGCGGCAGCAGCGTCGGCCGCGGCAGCGGCTGCGTCTGCAGCAGCAGCAGCGACTTCAGCGGCTGATTCAGCAGCTTCGGCGGCGGCCGCAGCGGCGAACTCGATAGGCTGCGCGTTGAACGTGCTTGCGAACGAACAAGGCAAGCCGAGTCCTTACACGCCGCCGGCAGGCGAGAGCTGCTCGTAGTAGTTGCCTTGGGAACACTACAGATCGTGGGCAAAGGGCGGAGCCGGCTGAGAGACCGGCCCCGCCCTTGCCTTTTTTCGGGCCAGTCCTTCCCCAATCCAATACGAACAGACCTACTTCTTGCGTAAAGCCTCGAGCTGCGCTGCGGGAACGGAAACGCGCTGGACATGCAGCTTGTCGTCAACCCAGAGATCGACGTGGGTGACGTCAGTGGAAATGAGGAGATGCCGCAGACCGGTTGCGGCTGAGCCATCCGGCGTTGCAGCAACTCCCAGATCTTCCACCGTCATCAGGCTAGGCAACGCCTCCTGGGGAACAAAGACGCGAAGAGTTTGCTTCCCGCCTCCCATCGCCTGCAAGCGAGCCACAATCAACTGGAAATGATGAATTACGTTGTCGTCCAGAACCACCACGTCAGGCGCAAGGTCGAAGTCCCGGTCATCTTCATTGCCGTTGATCGTATGGTAGCGGACCTTGGCGGGTCTGGCGCGGAAGTCGACCTCCAGCCGTGAGGACTGCGGGCCGTGTAATCTCCAGGTATAAGTAAGCGGGCGGAGTTGGGAGTCCGCGACCAGGTCGGGAAAGCTTTGCACGCTCACCGTCTTGCCGTTCTTCTCAATGTTGAGGCGGATTTCGCCCTGCGCCTCGATCCTGCCCGCCGAGGAGTGAATCTTGAAGGTTTCACTGCCGACGGGACGTCCTGCCATGGAGATCGCGAAAGCGCCTTCATCGTCTAGGTTCGCGGGACTCGGGTTTTCTGCCGCCTCTTGTGGCCAGGCTCCCAGGTTGCAGGCAAATACCGCGGCCAGCAGCTGCGAGAGCAGGATCACCGAAGCGCTGTAGGCTATCGCAGTGCCATGGCTGGTTCTTTTCAATCCACCACCCCCTGCTCCTCCTCCCTGCGGCGAAGAAGCGGTCTGACTCGTAGCGCCCCGACCTGTCGGGGCATCTGCCCACCTGAAGGCCGGCGCTACTTTCAAATGAGGAGGCTCTGCGAAGCGGTTTAGTCCTTTTCCGCTTAGAAGGTCCCCAGGCGCAGAATCTGCTCGGTGACTTCCGGCGCGCTCCGTCCTTGCGTGGAGACTCTGAATTCCGCCAGGCGATAGTAGGGAAGCCGCAGGTCGAGCAGACGCTGCAACGATTTCGGATCGCGAAAGAGCGGGCGGGTCACCATACTGGAGCACCGCTCGAGCAGGATCTCCATAGGGCAATCCAGCCAGATGGTGGTGCCACCTGTCTCGCGAATCAATTCGACGTTGGCGTCGTTCGCGAAAGTCCCTCCTCCCAGCGCGATCACCACGGGCTCGCTTTTCAAGACCTCGGTCAGGGCGGCCCGTTCCAGTTGGCGAAAAAAGGCCTCGCCCGATCTTTCAAATATCTCCCGAATGCTCACGCCTTGTCCGGCTTCGATAACTGTGTCGAGGTCGATGAAAGGCCAGCCCAGTTTCTTGGAAAGAAGTTCTCCCACAGTTGATTTGCCGCTGCCCATGAATCCGAGCAGGTAAATCTGTTTGCGCCGGTGGTGGATCATTGTTCGAGGGAATTATAACAGAGTCGAAAGTGGAGGGTCCAAGGCCGACTCTCGACTCCCTTCCGCTAGCGTTGGCGGATCCGGATCGTTCCACTGAAGGACTTCAAGCTCACCGTGGCCTTGCCGGTCAGGTGGGTGCCAAAGAGGCTATTGGCGGACGACAGCGGGGTAGCGGGTTGGTGGCGGATGGTCATCGGCATTTCATTTTCCAGCTTGCCCCGCACTGTCTTAGCGCTGAGTTCGAAGGACGCTGAGCGGGGGCAGACGACATCCATGTCGCCGCTGTAAGCCGAGAGCGAGTAATCGCCGCCGTCCGCAAAGTCGCCTTCAAAAAGAATTCGCCCGGAGGTTGTGGTGGCGCGGAGATTAGAAGTCGCGGGAGAGACGAAATGAAGGTCGCCGGTGATCGAATAGGCTTCCACTCGCCCGGAAGCGCGGGTCACGTCGATATTCCCGCCGATCGAACGCACGAACAGATGGCCGGAGAAATCTGAGACGAGAATCGCTCCCCCTACCGATTCCACGCTGGTGTCGTCACTCTGCAACTTCTCAATCCGCACGCTGCCTTGGGGATTGCGGATTTCAAGGCTGCTGCCCATGGGGACGTCCAGGCTGTAATCGGCAGTCTGATCCTTTCCGGCAGTCAAGGGGTCCAAGAGGTGGGTTGAAAAGTGGATCTTGTCGGCAAGTTCGTTGGGCGGCAGGACCTCGCTATCGACTTCCACACGAGGAGACATGACGGTACAAACAATGCGCACCTGCGGTTTATCCCATCCGCGCACCAGAATCTGACCCGTGGTGTTGGTAACTGTGACGCGGGGGCTGGGTGTGGTTTCAAAGGTCTTTTCGGATCGGTTGCCTTCGGCAGCAACTAACATGCCTGGCAGCGCCAGTGAGCAGAGTATTATCCCCAGGCCAAAAGGGATAGCCGTTGTCTTTTTTGTTGTTTCTTGATGACGATCAGCCACTGCGAAATCCCCTCCCGGGCTGGCCTAACGGCCTTCATCAAATTCCAACGCTGAAGATAATACCTCAGCTTTTTGGGAATACGCTGCAAACAAATAATCGTGAGCCAGTGAATTGCCGGGCTCACGTTGCAACGAATCATTGCATTCCCGGATTGAAGCATCAAGCAAACTCAAGCTATTCTCGTACGTTGCCTTGACGTCCGGCGCGAGAGATCGCTCTCGCGCCTTGAAGGCTGCCTCCAACTCGCGCACCGATTCTTCCAGGCCCGTCCCGCCGCCTACGAAAGCCATGGACCGGACAACGGCAGTCTCGCCCGCCGAGGCGGCGAGTGAAGCGGCGGGTTCCGGTTGCGGATAATTCCGCGGCGCCGTCAACCAGCAGCCCAGAGTCAGCATGCAGGCAAAGGCTGCCACAGGAACAGGGCGGTGAAAGAAATCGAATTGCCAAAACCAGCTCCCCACACCGGCCTTTTCCGCGAACGCCCCCTCGGCCGACAGTTGAGCCCGGATATTTGACCAAACTACGGGCGAAGGTTCCTCCGGCGGCAGCTCGTGAACCGCTGTCCGCAGCGCGATCAAATCCTCGAACACAACCTTGCAGAACACGCACTCGCGAAGGTGGGCCACCACCGAGGGCTTGATCTCGCCTTCCATGTAAGCTTCAAGCTCCAACTCGAAGTGATCGCACGCTGCCGTCCTGTGGCGTCGAGTCTCGTCCATATCGGCCTTACCTTTCGGTCGGGGCTTGGTCGGAGGTTACGGGCTCGCCCGAAGTCACCAGCCCCTGGTTCTGACGCAGCCAGTCGCGCAGTTTCATTCGCGCTTTGTGAAGTTGAGATTTGGAATTGCCGACGGAACATTTCATGATCTCGGCAATCTCGTTATGCTCGTAACCTTCGACATCGTGCAACACAAACACCGTCCGATATCCTGGCGGAAGTTCAGCAATAGCTCGCGTCAGGCTGATGCGATCCACTGACCCCATCAACCTCCGATCATTGTCGCCGTAATCGCGCTTGACGGGCTCGTCCTGGCTGGAGTCAACGTCGTCCAGCGAGATTTGTTGCAGTCCCTTCTTTCTCAAGTGCATCAGCACGACGTTAACAGCCAGCCGATGCAGCCAAGTGGAAAAAGCGGACTCACCGCGAAAGGTCGAGATCTTGCGGAAAAGCTGGAGGAAGGATTCTTGCGTCAAGTCCTCTGCTTCCGCGGTATTGCCGGTCATCCGTAAGCACAGCGAGTAAACGCGCCGCTTGTGCATCTCGAAGAGCGCGGCGAATGCTTCCTCGTCACCGCTTTGCGCGCGTCCAACCAGTTGAGTCTCGGAAGCGGCCTTGGGAGCCGCCGTCTTCTGTTGGCTCAAGGAATTTCACTTCCAGCCGCATCCAGACTCGAATGGTGTGATGCGGTGGCCCATACGAGAGTTGTCTTCATGCCCGCCTGAATAACATGGATCTTGGCAAAGTGGCACCGGCGCCCCCGCCTATGCCGAAGGCTCGCGGAATTGCGTGCCGGCGCTACCTTAGCGTGGGGCAACCCGGAGAACGGCCTTGCCGACGCCCAGGTTTCCTGCCGTGTCATAGGCCCTTAGCGCCACCACGTGTTCGCCGGCGTCGAGTTTGGAAAGCCTTACCGTGAAGGTCTCCTGGCGAGAATCAATAATGCCGTCGTCAGACAGAAGGTCCTTCCATTCCTTGCCGTCCAGCGAAGTCTCGGCGCTGCGAAGCGGCGAAGTGCTATCCTCGACCTCGAAGACGACTTCTGCCTCGCCGTTGCTGACATTCTGTCGAAGCACTCGAACCTGGGGAGGCGTATTGTCGACCCAAAATGGAGCGCTCAGCAACTCCGACTTTCGCGCCAATTCGGGCGGGTTGGATTCTTCGTCAGATGCGACCAGCCTGGCCACGTATTTGCCATCCGGCAGGGAGCCCGGCTCTATCGTGTAGTTCGTCTGGCGCAGCTTGTCTTTCAGGAGATGCCATTCCTCCTCGTCCGTCGCCTTAACGTAGAGCGAGTACGTAAGCTGGTCGTTGTTTGGGTCATCGGCCTGCCAAGTCAGCGTCACGGGCGCCTTGCCGGGGGAACCTGCGCCGGGTGGCACACCGACGGAAATCGTCGCTCCGGGAACCAGACCGGGTGAGCTGCCCCCGGCCAGACTGGTACGTTCCCCGGCCGTGCTGACGTTCAACGACCGGATTTGAGGGGGCAGATTCTGGTTCAAGTAGGATACTGTGACGTCATTCAGCGTGGGGCTGCTGGCTCCAGAGGCGTGGAAGACCGCCTTCCACTGAATGTAACGGGCAGGTGGACTGGTGACCGGACTGCCATTGGAACTGTGGTACGGGCCTGCCCAGTCGCTCCATGTTTGGTCGGGGCGCTCGGAGTTGCCGGAGCGCGTGAAGAATTCAAGCGTCGTCCCAGCGGGGATTTCGCCTCGCCAGGCCAGCACGCCCCAATGAGAGATAAACTTCGTGTCTTTGACCGGAGACTCGTAGCTTCCTTCCGCGGCTACCCCCTGTTCAATCCTTACCAGTTGGGCAATATTGCTGGTGGCCACGTAAAGGTCAGACCCCTTGGTCATCAGCCGCGTCGCCAGGGACTCGTGTGTTTCAGTGACGAGGTTCAGCCTTTGTGCGCTGCGCCCAGGGATCATGTCGAAGATGCGCCCATTGGAGTCCGTGGAAAAGAGGACATGGTTTCCGCGTACCGCTAAACCGAAAACGCTCTCGCTATTCGAACTCCAGATCGTCTCAGTCGTAGAGTCAGGGAGTATTTCGATCAATGATCCACGACCCTGCGGGATCTGAAAATTGGGCATGGCATTAACCACGGGAGTCTGTCGGTTGAAACTAGGCGGGTTTGCCGCCTCGCCAGGAGGGGTTTGAGCCGCAGACCCACCGCCGACAGGAGCTTCGTCGGAAGCGACCACCGTGACCGTGGTGACCCCACCGGGAACTGGGCTGGAAGGCGGAGGGACAAAAAGTTCGGGAGATCCTTTGCCTCCCGCCCCGCCCAAGGCCGCGGCGTAGATGCGCCCACTCGAGTCGGTCACCAGGTCATGGATTTCCGGCAGGTTGGCCTCATACAGAACGAAACCCTTCCCCTGCGGAGTTATGCGGTAGATAAGTCCATTCGGGACGCTTCCGGCAAGCAGGTTTCCGTCCCGTTCGAAGGCGAGGCACATGATGTGGGTCTGCTTGCTATCGAAGAAAAGGGCAGCTTTGCCCGTCGCGTCAACCCGGAAGATCTGGCCTTTGTCTCCGGTGGCCACGTACAGCCGACCCGCCTCGTCCAGAGCCAGCGCCCAGATGTACTTGGTGTGCGGATCGTAGAAGACTTTGGACTGGCCGTCAGGCGTAACCCGATACACTTTGCCTTCCGGCGAGCTTCCCACATAGAGCGAACCATCGGGGCCGGCGGCCAAAGCGAAAATGTCGGGCTCACGGGCTGTAAATAGCAGGTTGGAGTGTAGCGCGCTATCTACTCGAAACACCTTTCCCTGATGGCCTGTGCCGATGTAGACATTGCCTTTCCGGTCGGACGCCAAGGAGAGGGCCAGCGCCTCCTCGGGATTGAAGACCACGCGTGCCCCGGGAGCGAGGTGTAGCTCCCCCTCTGTATCCAGGGAGACGTTGGAAAGCGTTCCCTGCAAAAACTCCTCGAAGGAGCCGACCTGCCAAAACACGGTTTCCGTGCCCGTGCTGGGCAGAGATAAAAGCAATGGGAGTGTTAGGAACAGGAGTTTCTTATTTGGTTTCATGCCGTACCTTTCGTGAATTCCCTCAGGGTCCTGGCAGGCCGCCGAAAAAGTCGCTCGGAATGACGTAGCGGCAGGTTTACCCCGCCATGTCTCCTTTCCTGTCAACATCCGATGGCGGCGTAAAGCCGCCACTACGTTCTTTCTGATCAACCTGCTAGAGGCCCGGCCCCACGACCTTCAGAAACAGCGTCTTTTGGCCGTGGATCATGAACGAAGACGCCGCCCCCTCATAGTCTCCGACGACCGAAGTGCCGCTGAGGCTGATGCTGGAGGCCGCCGCAGGGTCGGACATGAAGGTTTGTATCAAGGAAGGGGGAGGGGAAGGGTACTCATCCCCCTCCAGCGTAAACGAACGCTGCGGTGTCATGAGCAACGCGTAAAGCCGGTTGTTCCGTCTCATGCGGTTCAGGGCCTTGACCAGTTGATGGATATCGCGCGCCGAGCTTCCGGGTTGAGTGAACCGGAATTGCAACATGTTGATGGCCGCTCCGCCCCCCACCGCGAGCATCAGACCTTTATCGCTGACGCTTTCCGGTATGTCTAAAGGAATCTTCTGAGTCACCGCTTGCCCCCCGGGCAGGCGCAGGACGCCAAAGACCTCGATGTGGTCACCGGGTCTAACCTCTGAACGCGTGCTCCAAACCTGCTCGAGCGTGGCTACACTCCGTTCGTTCCGTGATTTCACCGAGAGTTCGAGGCCCTCGACGCGCAAGTCAGGAAAGCCGCTGCCCAACAGGTAGGCAAGGGGCGTCGCCACCAAGTTACCTGCCAGCACATTGATTCCCACATCGCCCGACAGGACGTCTTGAAAGTTCACCGACTCTGCCCCTGACAGGCGGATCTTACCTTCGATATCCAGTGTGGATGCGCCTACGGTTCTTTCCGTGTTGCCCAGGGTTGAAACAAAACCCAGGTTCACTAACACGGGCGACAGGAACGGCTCTTGAATGACCTCGAATTTATAATTCTCCCGGGTGTTCAAGGTGCTTTGGATATTTACACTGACCGGGATCATGGGAGGAGTCTTCTCCCCCACCACGCCGTACACGGCGTCAAAACGGTCCTGCCGAATCGTCCCCACTACGTCCCCAGGCGCATCCAGCTTAAAGGACGACGCAAGGCTCGGTACGGTAACTAGAACGTGGGCGGGCGCAAAAGGGATTTGAATTGGACCCGCTGCAAGCAGGCGATGTCCGCAAGCGTAAAGATTGTTCCCTTGCCGGTAGGTGACCGTGCAGTCTGCACTCAGGTTAAGATCGCCCCGGACAAGCAGCATGCTGATCATCGAACCCGGGTTCAGTTCCGAATCCACCGGGGTTGCACTCTGTCCACCCGCCAGTGCTCCGCCCATCATCGGCTCAAAGCCCATTTGCCGGAAGAGGGGCAGGTATGGCTCCACGGCCTCGGTGGCGAAGCCGCCAAACCGCAGTGGTATCTGTACGTTGGGGTATGAGATCCCGGCTTCGCTGGCTGGAAAGAAGCGGCGAAGGGATTCAGGGCCAAAATCCTGTTGAGGAATCAAGCGCGCGCTCTCGCTAGGGCCGTCGGCGGTCCTTGCCAAGCGAAAGTCGACGGGTAGCGCTGCGTGGGTTGGTCTCTGGCTCTTCTCTTCCGGAACCACCTGCACCATTTGCTGGATGGGCGTAATTCCCGCCAACGGCTCTTTCGAAAATGGAAATGAAATGGCCACCGCCCCGACCAGCTTGCCGTCAATGTAAACCGGGCTGCCGCTCATCCCGGCAATGACTCCGGTCTTCGCCAGCGGCCCACCTGAAAGGCGTGCCAGAATGAGGTCGCGCTTTGGCGCCAGGACATTCTTCAACAGGCCTAGAATCTCGACCTGGAATTCTTCAATCTGCTCACCCTGAAAAATCGTGCGACCGGTCCCCTTCAATCCGGGCTTGATATCGGTGAGAGGGAAGAGTTCCGTCTTGCCCTGGCCCCAGGCGAGCGGAGCAAGCGCTAAACCGAGTGTGATTGCAACGAGAGTCTTTCGGAATGACATAGTCTTCAAAACCAGCTCCCAATTATGCGGGCATGATTGTAGTCTATGGGGAAAGCGCAGACTCGTCAAGCAATGTGGCGCGGGGGCAGTGTCTGAAACGTGCGTTGATGGGCGGTTATCGTTCCTTCCGCCTGCTTCGCCTTTCGTTCGACCACTGCCAGAGCGCACGGTCAAGCGCTCGCAATGAGACCTGATTTTGGCTTGAAAGCTTCCGGCACGCTTGCAGGTAGGCAAGGTACAAGTCAGCTCCCATCGTGTAGCTGGTGACGCCGAGAGATTCCAGCGCTCGAAAATCAATGACCGTAAAGACCTCCGGCTTGACTGCGGTCATAATGGCTGAGGCCACAGGCACGCCGACTCCGTCCAAGCCGCTGAGAACAGCTATCGCCGCACGCTCCGTCTTGGCGTTATCCGCCAAGCGCAACGCGTCTTCAATTTCCGCATCCGTGTTCCGTAGGAGTCTCGACTGTCCCCGCCCATTCGTCTTCCAGAGAAAAATGGTCTTTAAGTTCTCTCGCGTGTATTGACCGCCAACGATGTTTTTCCCAGCCTGTAGCGCCTTCTCATCGTTATCCTCGTAGCGTTTCGCGAGCGCCCCTATCTCACTCGGCAAAAACTGAAGTTGAAAGTCGTAAGTCATATTTCCCTCACGTTAGGATTGTGTACCACCGGAAAGCAGGAGGCCATCAACGCACTTTTCAGACACCACCGCCGCGGGCATTCCTTCGCTCCGCTCCGGACGGGCTCTGCCCGCAACTGGAGGCAGGGGTGAGACGCCCGCACTACGTCCCGTCTGCGCCGCTTGGCAGGGGTGTAGGGGCGGTTCGCGAACCGCCCCCACTAGCCGACAGTTTGTCCTTTTCAAGACTCATCTTTCCACTCGAAGCTTAGGTTCGTTTTTGCAGAACGACGCGTTTTTTGCTCCTTTTGGGGTCAGATTGCTGTTAATCTGCTCACAAAACGCGCATAATTTGCAGCATGCAAAAAAGTGATATCCTTTGTTTTCAAGTACTTCTTAGCTTCGTTTCCACTGTTTTTCATTTTTCGAAACGTCCCGCTTCTCCGTTGCGCTGGGAACATTAAGCTTGCGCTTGGGCGCTGTCGCGTTCCGGCGCTAACCTGCGACAAAGTGTCCCCGTCAAGACCACAGCCATAGGCTATCATACGCCCCGGAGACTGTCAAGTGGAAAATGCGGAAAATGCGGATGCGGAAGCTGCGAATGTAAACCTTCCTGCTGCAAATCCGTCTTCATGGAATGAGGGACCAACATGGGGCAGAATGGGCAAGCCGCTGTTATGATTCCGGTTCAGGAAGAGGTTGGCCTCGGGATGATTGCAGTCGACGACTTTACGCCCCTTGTCCAGGCACACCAGCAACGCATCTATCGAGTGCTGTTGGGCATGACGCGCGACCCCGACGCGGCACAGACTTTGACGCAGGAGTGCTTTCTGAAAGCTTACCAGAAGCGCGCTAGCTTTAGGGGCGAAGCGAGTGTGGGTGTGTGGCTGCTCAAAATCGCCGTGAACTTGGCCCACGATCATCGCCGCAGCCGACTGAGGGAGTTTTGGGGTCGGCTGACGTCATCATCTGCGGAGGCCGCGGAGCTCGGGCGGAGCTTGCCCGACCCTCAGGCCTCGCCGGAGCGCGTGATCCTGGGACGCGAAGAGGTGGCCGGCGTCTGGGCGGCCGTTCAGAAGCTCTCCGCACAGCAGCGCGCGGTATTTGTGCTGCGCTTTGTGGAGGAGATGAGCCTGGAAGAGATCGCCGAGACGACTTCCTTGAAGCTGGGAACGGTGAAGACCCATCTGTTCCGTGCCGTCCACGCGGTCCGGCAACAGTGCGGGAGAAGGAACGTATGAAGGAATCCGTCGGTCGTGTCATCCTGAGCCCCAGCCTGTCGGGGCGAAAGATCTTTGCGGTTGCCTTTTGGGGTTCGTTAGCGCACCACGAACTGCGGGGATGCTTCGCTGCGCTCAGCATGACGGGTTTCGGCTTGTTGAAAGTGGAACAAAGTAAGGGAGGCAACGTCCGTGACTAGCCATCTTAGCGAGGATCAAATTACAGAGTGCGTGCTTGGGACGAATGATGAACTTGTCCTTCGCCATCTCGAAACCTGTGCCGCGTGTTCTCGCGAGGCGGAAGAGTTGCGGAGCACTCTGGCCGGCTTTCGCGAGGCCGTTCGTGCGGCTGGCCGGCGCGATCTGAGTTTCTGGAAGAACCAGCAGCTCGCCGTGCGCGAACGCCTGTCAACACAAGATTGGTATCCGGTGCACTGGGCTTGGGTGGTGGCCATGGTAGTGGTTTTGATTACGGCCATGCTTCTGACTCGCACTCCCAGCGTTCCCAACAACTACGTCAGCGACGACGCGGACAACGCTTTGCTCCAGGCGGTTCAAGGAGACCTCAACCGCGACGTGCCACAGGCGCTAGCCCCGGCGGTCCTGATTGCCGAGGAACGAAATGAAATCCTGGCGAATCAAGTCGCTCGAACGGCTCAGACCGTTACGGACACGACGAAAAGATGAAGGGTGGCGCAGACCATCGGTTGCGGGGTCTGCGGCATGAATATGCCGTAGCGCTGATCTTCAGATCAGCAGGCGCGATGCCGACCTGAAGGTCGGCGCTACGATTGCAGGTACACGTTATAGCGAGAAAAGGAGATAAATCGAATGAGAACAACTGTCGTAAGCGTGGCATTGGCAATCGTGTTTTGCGGATTCGCCGTTGCCCAGGAAATGCCTCCCCCCGCTGGGGGGATGCCAGCGGGTCCTCCTGGGGAGGTCCAGCTTGGTCGTGGGCCAAACGGCCCTTTTATTCGGATCGATCGTCCCGGAAAGTGGTGGAAAGACTCAGCCCTGATGAAGAGAATCGGGGTCAGCGACGATCAGGTCGCGAAGATCGAGAAGATCTTTCAGGATCATCGCTTGCAACTCATCGATCTGCACGCTGACCTGGAGAAACAGGAAGCGATGCTGGAGCCTCTGGTGGAAGCCGACCAGCCGCAGGAATCGCAAGTGGTTGCGCAGATCGATAAGGTCGCCCAGGCGAGAGCGAACCTGGAGAAGTCGGATGCGGTGATGCTGCTGGCGATTCGCCGTGTCCTCACCGTAGACCAGTGGAAGAAGCTGCGGGATATGCCGGGGGTCAACATGCACCACTTCGGGCCTGAGATGAAGCCTCCTATTCCAGGGCCTGCTGCTCCCATGCCCCCTGCCATGCCTCCATCGCATGAGTAGGCCGGACTGGATTGTCGATTGACGATCGTCGATTGCGCAACAGTCGACATGACGCGAAACTAACCAGTCCTTTACCCGTCGCGCTCCGGCTGGCACCGAACGGCGCAGGGCTCCGGCTGGCGACAACGCCGGAGCGCGACACCCCCCTCCCCAAGGGACAGGGCAGCCACCGTTGTGTCGCAGGGGCGGCCCTTGTGGCCGCCTTCCGCACGCCAGAGGCTCCCGACTGTTTCTCTTCCCCGAATGGCGATGCAAAGCCCCCTTCACATCGAACGGGCTTGTCCCCGCTTCGTTTCATCCCTTCTTTTCCTTGCTCCCAGGTTATAATGGGCGGCTCTGACTTGTAACCATGCATCGGTAAAAGACCCGCGTCCAGGTGCGCCAGGAAGCTTCGAACGACCTTTTGGGTGGGTCGAGGACCCGTGACCGCTCAGGGTGACACCTGGATGAACTTTGGATGTGGGGGGGGCAGTTCAATTCGACGTTCGAAAGGATGGAGCATACCATGGGATATGCGCTCGTAATGGCCGCGGGGATTCTGCAAGGCGCTTTCATGCTGCCCATGAAGCCGCTAAGGAAATGGGCGTGGGAGAACACCTGGTTTGTCTATTCCACCGCGGGTTATCTGGTTTTTCCCTGGCTCTTTGTGCTCTTGACCATCCCACATCCGTTGAACGTCCTGGCCACCACCTCCCTCCGCTCTCTGCTCTTGGTTGAACTGTTTGGGATCGGATGGGGCATCGGATCTCTTACGTTTGGCTTGGGCGTATCGAGGTTAGGTATGGCGTTGGGATTTACGATCATCATCGGCCTCGCGGCGACTGCCGGAGCGCTGATTCCTATGATCGTGCTGTCGCCGGAGAAGTTGACCCAGCCGCAAGGCCTGATGACGCTCTTCTCCTTGGCGCTGGTTCTGATCGGCCTGGGTCTCGGTTCCTGGGGGGGGAAGCTCCGCGCACCGGCGAAAAAGGCCGCCGAAGGCTCCGAGACCTCGGGGCTCGAGGTCCACGGCTCTTTTGGCGTCGGCTTGGCAATCTGTATCGCTTCGGGTCTTCTCTCTGCGTCTGCAAACCTTGGCTTCACTTTCGGTGCGGAATACCAACGCAGAGCCATCGAGCAGGGCGCGGCGCCTTCAATGGCCGGCAACGCTCTTTGGGCCCCGCTGACTTTGCCGCTGTTCTTTTGCAGTGCCGGCTACTGTGTTTGGTTAATGAAGAAGAACCGGACCGGCGGCTTGCTCGGCTTGCAGGGAACGCGCCACTATTGGCCTCTGGCGACTTTAATGGGGCTCATGTGGATCGGCGGCTTTGCCGTTTACGCGCCCGGCGCGCGGCTCCTTGGTTCTCTGGGAACCTCGGTGGGCTGGGCGGTGATGATGTCGACCATGGTCATTACTGCGAACGTCCTGGGATTCATAACGGGAGAATGGAAGGGCGCGAGCCGCAAGGCATTTGGCTTGGCGGTGGCAGGCGTGGCAATGCTGATCCTAGCCATATGCGTCGTGGGCTACGCGAACCATTTGTGAGGGGCGGATTGATTCTTTCGCAGCTTCGGAGAATTGAGGGCATTATGAAACGTCTGTCTTGTTTGCTCGCATTGCTTTTCCTGGCCGGGGCCGCTCATGCACAACAGGCAAAGAAGCCTCTGACCGTCGAGTTGATAACCCGCCCGCAAGGCCTGATGGGTCCGGGCCTGGCCCGCGTGGAATGGCGTCCCGGAAGCCATGAGATCAGCTACCTCAAGCGCCAAGGTTCCGGCCGAGGCGCGGGCGCAAGCAGCGCCATTTACCTCTATGACATCGCGAGCGGCAAGGAGAGCGTCCTCCTTGCGCCTCCCAGCGAAACGGCGCCAGGGGAGAAGCCCAATCTCTATTCATACCGGTGGTCGCCGAGTGGCGACGCGCTGCTCTTTGAGGGTGAAACGGAGATCTGGATTTATAACCTCGCGACGGCGCAAATGAAGTCGCTTCTCAAATCCTCCGCGCCCCTCGAGCACGCGACATTCTCTCCCACCGGTGAGCGCCTGGCATTTATTGAAGAGAACAACCTCTTCGTGCTGGACATCAAAACAGGACATCGGGAGAGGCTCACGAACGACGGCAACGACCATGTGATGAACGGCAAGTTCGATTGGGTCTACGAGGAAGAACTCTCTAACCGCGCCACCGGCCAGGCTTACGAGTGGTCGCCGGATGGGAAGAAGATCGCCTACCTTTGTCTCGACGACGCACCCGTGCCGCAATACCCGCTCACGCATTACTTGTCCGACCACGTGGACCTCACGGAGGAGCGCTTCCCCCAATCGGGCGACCCCAATCCCGTTCCTTCTTTCCATGTGGTTTCGCTGGAAGGCAGCAGGCCCCAAACCTGGACGGCAAGCGTGCCAAAGTCCGTCGAATACTTCGGCCCCTCGTTTTCGTGGACGCCGGACTCGAAGGCCGTGGCGTTCCTCATCCTCGATCGCGCCCAGGACGAGATGCAGGTCCACCTTTGGGACGCTGCGGCGGGCAGCGATCGCGTCCTGCTCACGGAAAAGGATGCGACCTGGATCAATTCCCTCGAGCCGCCGCGCTTCCTCGCCGACAACCAGAGGTTCCTCTGGCTCTCGGAACGGGACGGCTGGCTGCATCTCTACCTCTACGGCAACGATGGAACGCTTCAGAACCAGCTCACGCGCGGAGAATGGATGATCGATCGGCCGGCATTTTCGAACGCTCCCATGATAGGCGTGGATGAGAAGGGCGGCTGGGCTTACTTCGCCGCCACCACACCCGATCCCCGCGAGCGCCATCTCTACCGCGTAAAGATCGCGGGCGGCAGTTTGCAGCCCCTCGCGCCGCAACCCGGAGTGCACGGACTCGACCTCTCGCCGGACGGCCAGTACCTGCTGGACCAGTTCTCTTCGCTCAACGATCCGCCCGAAACCCGGCTGCTCAAGGCGGACGGCTCACCCGTCGCCACGCTGAACAAACAGACCTCGCATCTTGATGAATACGCGCTGGGCAAAACGGAACTGGTGGAGGTGAAAGCCAGGGACGGCGCCACGCTTTACGCGCGCCTGGTGAAGCCGCCGAACTTTGATCCGGCCAGGAAATACCCGGTCATCATTGATGTGTACGGCGGCCCGCATGTCCAGCTCATCGAGAACCGTTGGGGATTGACTTCCCTGAGCGACCAGCTTTACGCGGAACAGGGCTTCATCATCTGGTCGCTCGATAACCGCGGCTCCTGGGGGCGAGGACATGCCTGGGAATCGAAGGTGTACAAGAACCTTGGACACTACGAGCTTGAGGACCAACTCGCCGGCGTTGCTTACCTGAAGTCTCTGCCCTACGTCGATCCCGCCCGCATCGGAATCACGGGCTGGTCCTACGGCGGGTACATGACGCTCTACGCGCTCACCCACGCACCCGAAGTGTTCAAGTGCGGCGCGGCGGGCGGTTCCGTGACCCATTGGAAGTTCTACGACAGCATTTACACCGAGCGCTACATGCGCACCCCGCAGGAGAATCCGGAGGGGTACAAGACCGCCTCACCCTTGGAGGTCGCTGATAAGCTGAAGGCCAAGCTCCTGCTGATTCACGGCACCGACGACGACAACGTGCACATGCAGAACACCCTGAACTTCGTGGAAGCACTCGTCAAGGCGAGCGCGCCTTTCGAGCTTTACATCCAGCCCGGTGAGAGGCACGGTTTCGGCAGCGAGGCGGCCAGGCTTTACCTCGCCCAGCGCATGCTGGAGTTCTTCAAGCAGAACCTTTAGCGAGTTTGGATTCTAGATTTCGGATTAGCGCGGATCGCTTGGCTCCCCGAAGGGGAGCAAGCTGAGTGGCCGCGGGCGAAGCCCCATAAGTGCTAAGATACGCTTTGACCAATGGCCCCAAAGGGGGCCCAACCGTGAGTGGCCGCAGGTTTTAACCTGCGGTAAGTGAACCCAGCCGAGGCTGGCCAACCCCAACGGGGTTGACCGATGAATGGCCCCCCCTCCAGTCCGTGGGTTTCACCCACGGCTACTCATGGTGTCCCGCTTCGCGGGACATCAAACAGAGCGGCAGAATGATTGAAATCAGTTATTAGCGCCTATGGGGTGAAACCCACGGATGGGATTCGATCAAGTCACACCTGGCCCTGAAAGGGCCGAACGGCGTTAGTCAATCCCTTGTCAGTCCTCACTTTTGTCTTCCTGCTCCAGCACCAGCAAGCGCGCTTCGTGGTCAAGCACAATGGCGCGGATGTAGCGGCCCAGAGTGCGGATCTCTTTCTCCGTCTTGGCTTGCATCTGAGCAATTAGTTCGACCGAACGGGTCAGGGACTCAAGCTGTTCCTCAATGGTCATCGTCGTATCCTCATTTAGAATACCCGGATCGGAAGTCGTACGGAACCCGAGCTGGGGCTCGCTGCGATCCCGAAGTCCAATGGCTGAAATCAAAGAAAGATAGAGGCCGGAACATCACTCTGCGTCAGCCGATCGTCAATCCACAATTGAGACCGTGCCGGCATCACCGTCCACGCTGATGCGCTGCCCGCTGCGAAGACGTTCCGTTGCTACGCCCGTCCCCAGGACGGCGGGAATGTGATACTCGCGCGCCACAATTGAACTATGGCTGAGGGGACCGCCTACGTCGGTGACCACGCCGGAGGCAAGCGTGAAGAGCGCGGTCCAGGCGGGGGTGGTGATTTTGGCCACGAGGATACCGCCCGGTTGCATCTGGTCGAACTCAGCGGGGCCATGAATCACTCGGGCGATGCCGCTCACGCGGCCCGGGCTCGCGCCAATCCCCGTGATAGTTTTGCCTGCCTTCTGGCCCGTGCGGGCTGGCATCCAGCGAGTGAAGTCGATGCCCAGAAACCGGGTGCGGTCCTTGATGGGCAGAGCCACGGGCGGGGTCACGCTGCGCTCGGTCTCGCGCGTGGCACGCCGCTCGGCCACCGCGTGAGAGTAGTTCTCGACCGCCCGGCCGGCGTCGAGAGCGGCTGCTGCCGCCTGCGCTTCATCCGACTGCAAGCAGAACACATCATCGGGCTGCACGATAGCGCCCGCCGCCACCATCCGCCGCCCGACCTCACGCAACATGCGGCGCAGCATCGGCCAACCCAGGCCGACGTCCGCGAGAGCGTCCTCACGCAGCGGTGCGTAGCGCTGGGCGGTCCGAACCGCCGAGCGGAGGATTCGCAACCGCAGGCCCTTCAGGCGAGCCAGTGTATTTTCGGTGGCTTCCTGCCGCGCCCGCGCCGCCGCTTCCTGCCGCTCGTAAGGACTGCGCGCCTGCCCCGAGAGAAAGTATTTGAGGGTCTCGAGCAGCGGCGCGGGGTCATCCGCGGGGACAGTCGAGGCAAAATCCAGGTCATAAATGGTGTGGCCGAAGCGCTCGAGGTGCTCCGCGAACCGGGCGGCGAACTCCCGCCAATCTTTTGCATCCGTAATGGGCGCGAGAGTGGAAGCGAACGCCTGCACAATCTCCTTGCTCGAGGCGCGCTCGAGATAGGCGGCAAGCTCCGGATGCGTATGCGCCCAGGAGGCCAGATCGTAGAGCGATTTCTCCGCCTGGATGGGCGCGCTGTCGAAACCGAGCAGGAAGGTCAACGCCGCGGGGTCGTCCTTGCGCTTAACGAGGCGGTTGTAAACGGTCGTGAAGGCAGGCTCACTCATCATCGCGACCGGCAGAATGCCGGTCTGGATGGTGACGTAATGGCTTGCCGCCGCCTTCACAATCTCTCTCGCGCCAGCCAGAAGATCGGTTGATGGAGTTGCGGCCAGGTCTCGCCCTGCCCACTCGCCGACGACCTCGGCGTAATGCGGCCGCGCGTCATCTGCCCAACGCGTTCGCCCGGAGCGCAACATCCTCACTAAGCTGGGGGGTATCCGCAGCAGGTTGACGAGCATCCGCGCCGTTTGCCAGGCGCTCAACCCGAACTCAATGTAGGCGTAATCGTTAATGGTGACCAGGCGGAAGCTACTTGCCAGCCGGCGCTCAAATCCCAACGATTGCATCCGACTCGCCAGCGTTTCGTTCCACGGGGGCAGCGCGAGCGTGGCGAAGAGCGGCGAGAGCGGATTCGGCAGCAATTCAATCACGCTGCTTCGCGCATACTGCCCGCCTGCGCGCGGCAGCTTCCATTCGAGCCTGGCGCGCGGCTCCGGCAGGGCGGTGATGGGGCGGGCTTGCAGGATGAAGACGCGCCCGCCGCTGATCGCCCATTCGATGTCCATCGGCTGTTCGTAAAGTTGTTCGATCTGGCGGCCAAGACGCGCCAATTCCGTGGCTTGCGCTGGTTGCAGGGCGGCCTGCTTGCGCTTTTCAGTGGGCACGGGCTCGTCGCGGGTGCCTCGCGGCATGCGCACCGTCATGACTTCTTTCACGGCGATGTCTTGCGATGTAATCTCGCTCGTCTGCTTCGCAACCATGATGGTGTCGGGCGTAACTTGACCGCCCACGATCGCCTCGCCCAAACCCCAGGCCGCGTTAATCATGATCTGGTCTCGCGCGCCAGTCAGCGGATTGGCCGTGAAAAGGATGCCCGCCACATCCGCCGCAACCAACTGCTGCACCACAACCGCGATGCTAAGGCTTTCGGGAGGAATGCCGTGCTGCGCGCGGTAGCTGAGGGCGCGCGCCGTCCACAGCGACCCCCAGCAGCGTTTGACTGCAGCCAGCACATTGGCGCCGCCGCGCTCATTGAGATAGGTTTCCATCTGCCCCGCGAAGGACATGCCCGGCAAGTCTTCCGCGGTGGCCGAGGAGCGCACCGCAACCGGCGGATCGTCTTTGCCCAATTCGTTGTAAGACTGCTTGATTAGTGCGGCGACGTCTTCGGGTATCGTGCCTTGGTCGAAGAGGGCCTGGATTTGTGCCGCGGCGCGTTCGAATAGGGCTGGATCGTCACCTCTGTCATTCTGAGCCCCGACTTGTCGGGGCGAGGAATCTGCGCAGTTGTTTTTACCGTCGGCGGCGTCCAAGGAACTGCCGAGATGCTTCGCTTCGCTCAGCATGACAGAGGGTATGGAAGGTTGGTCTAACGAACCACACGCCAGTGCAACTGCGGATAGAATGGCCTCCTCGAGACGGTTCTCACTCACAAATCGTCGATAAGCATGGGTAGTAATATGAAAGCCAGGTGGCACGGGCAGGCCGGCTGCCGCCATACGCGCCAGCGAAGCGCCCTTGCCGCCCACGAGTTCCAGGGTCGCTTCCTGGCTGTCCAGTTTGAGAATAAACGAAACTGGTTGAGTTACGCTCATCTTCGTTCTCCCCGGCTAGACGAGCGAGCGCAGTCTAGCACAGTTTTCTCGCCACGAGCCATCTTTGTGATCGTCCGAGATGAACAGAATGATGTATGCGGGACAAACCGGTTTCACGCGAAGGCGCAAAGTACGCAAAGGTCGCAAAGGACAGCACAGACTAGCACCCTGCGTTGCTTTGCGACTTAGTCCGTCAGCCGACGGATGAGCTGTTTTGCTTTGTCTTCGCCTTCAAAGCCTTCCCGCAAGGCAGGGCGGCGGAGCCGCTCGCTGCGATGTTATACTTCCCCCATGAGTTTCTGGCGGCATCTGCGATATGCAATGCGCGTGCTGGGCAAGAATCCTGGCTTCGCGTGCGTGGCGGTGCTGTCGCTGGCGCTGGGGATCGGTGCCAACACTGCCATCTTCTCGTTGCTTGACGCGTTGCTCCTTCGCGACCTTCCGGTGCGCCAGCCGGAGCGGCTTGTGGAACTTTCAGTAGTTCGGCGCGGCAGTAAAATCACGTTCTCGTTTCCGATGTTTCGAGAGATCGAACGAGGGCAAAAGGTTTTTTCGGGCTTGATTGGGTGGAGTTTCGGTGCGGCGACCGACGTCGAGATCAATGGCGTGCTTTCGCAGGCCGAGGTGCGCTCGGTCACCGGGAACTATTACTCGGAGCTGGGCGCGACGCCCCTTCTGGGACGGTTGCTGGCGCCGGAAGATGTGAACCTGGCAGGGAGCGGAACCTTGCCGGTGGCCGTGCTCAGCTATGAATTCTGGCAACGTCGGTTCGGCGGGGCTTCGGACGTTGTCGGAAAACAGATAGCGATCGACGGGCAGCCCTTCACCATCGTCGGCGTGTCGAGGAGATGGTTTACAGGTATGACCACGGGTGACGCGCCGGATATTACGACTCCGATGAAGGCTACCGACAATCGGGCCATGCTTTGGGTGTTCATTACCGGCCGCCTCAAGGATGGTGTTTCAGTCGCGCAGGCTCGAGCCCAACTGCAATCGTTCTGGCCTGAGGTACTGCGGGCAACAGCTTCGACCGATACTCCCGGCCTGCGCCGCCAACTTTTCTTCTCCATGGGTTTAGATGTATCCCCCGCCGCCAGGGGCGTCAACGCTTCGTTGCGCTCCCATTTTACGCGGCCGCTCTACGTGCTGATGGGCATTGTGGGATTAATTCTCCTGGTGGCCTGCGTGAATCTGGCGAGTCTGATGTTGGCGCGCGCCGCTGCGCGCAGCCACGAGATGACTGTGCGCGTGGCGCTGGGCGCGAATCGTTGGACTCTGGCCCGCCAGGTATTGACGGAGAGCCTCGCTCTTTCCGCGTTGGGCGCGGTGCTGGGACTTGCCTTTGCCTATTGGGGAAGCCGCCTGCTGGTGGGACTCCTGTCGGAGGGGTACCTCGCGCCCGTGATTCTCGATCTGAGGCCCGATTGGCGCGTGCTCTCACTGACTGCGCTCGTGGCCGTGGTGACTGGAATCCTCTTTGGCCTGGCGCCCGCATGGCGTGCGTCGCGCGAAGATCCCGCCTCTGTTATTCAGCAGAGTACGCGCAGCCTGGCGGGCGGCACAGGCAAGCTGGGCAAAGCGCTCATCGTTGCCCAGGTGGCCCTCTCGCTTGCAATTCTGCTGGGGGCGGGTCTCCTGGTGCGAAGTTTCCGGAAGTTGTGCGCCATCGATCCGGGACTCGAGCAAGGCGTGCTCGAGTTGAGCCTGGCCCCCAGGCCGGGCGGTTACCAGAACCTGGATATGACGGGCTACCGGCGACAGCTTCTCAACCGAGTGTTGAGCGCGCCGGGAGTCCTTTCAGCCGGGTTTGCGGATGTTTCGCTTCCAGCGCAGGAAGCGTGGGGCGACACCGTCTCGACAATGGCCGCCGCAACGAGCCCGGATGCCGGAGTGAAGGCCACAGAGGCGACGGTTTCGCCGGGTTTCTTCCCGACCCTCGGAATAAGCCTTATTCGCGGCCGCAGTTTTGAAGAGACCGACGACGAGCACCATCCGCGCGTTGCGATTATCAGCAGCAGTCTTGCGGCGCGGCTTTGTCCCTCGGGCGATGTTCTCGGGCAGCGTATTCGCTTCAGCTTCATGCCTCAATACCAGAATCTTGAAGTTGTCGGGATCGTCAGTGACTCACGGCTCTTCGGTCTCCACGACGCGGCGCCGCCGGCGATTTACGTTCCCGTCCTTCAGCATTCGGATGCAATGCAATTCGGCCACCTCTTCGTGCGTGGGCGCGAGGCTCCGGAAGCACTGGCCAAAACTGTTGGGACTGAGATTCAGTCCCTGGGACATGAATATCCTTTGAGCACGAAGTCTATTCCGCAAGAGGTCAGCCAGGCGTTGGTGGAAGAGCGGGTTGTCGCCATGCTATCGAGTTTCTTCGGAACCTTGGCGCTGCTGCTGGCTTCGATCGGTTTGTACGGATTGATGTCCTACGCCGTGACCCGGCGTACACGTGAAATCGGGATTCGCATGACGCTGGGCGCGCGGCCGGCCATGGTTCTTGGAGATGTCCTGCGAGAAGTCTTGGTGCTGGTTCTAATGGGACTAGGGCTTGGAATCCCGTGCGCGCTGGCCGCCAGCCGCCTCCTGGCCAGCATGCTTTTCGGGCTTTCACCGCATGACTTGACGACTCTCGCCGGCGTCGCGATTCTGCTCCTCATGGTGGCGCTGGTCGCTGGGTACCTGCCGGCGCGCCGGGCCTCACACATCGACCCCATGGCCGCAGTGCGGATGGAATGATAGATCCTCACGACGGCCACAAGGGCTGCCCCTACAGCCCTATTTCGCTACGCTTCATTCTCCCTTTGTCGGCCATGTCCTAGTCTGGACCCCGCGCCGGCCTTTCGATCGGCAGAGCGCGGCTCAAGGCTCAGGTTGTGAATTGAACCAGGACGTTACAGCTTTGCCGGTGTGACTGCCTGACGCGTAGACAGCAAATCTCGACTGTTACAGTAATGTGACCGACAAATGAAGCTTGAAGCAGGTTTTTGGTGTAAACTCACTCCGACCGAAGAGTCCAGAACGCACATTCGCACGGAGGAAGGTACAAACTATGGAGCGTCTGCCAGAACTACTGCGGCCCACTCATTTTTTCATCTTCTTCTACATTCTCTTGTTCAGCTTTGCCGTGAGCCTGGTTGCGATCTTCTTGCTCTACATGGATTTTGAGAGGGTTCCGCGCGGCTTCAGGAAGCTCGAGCCCGGCCTGGTTTGGCTGCTGCTGATCCCGTGCTTCAATCTAGTTTGGAACTTTTTTGTTTTCCCTGGGCTCAGCGACTCATTCAGGGCATATTTCAATTCGGTCGGAGACAACTCGGTGGGTAATTGCGGTCGGGACTTGGGGATAGCGTATGCCATTTTCAGCGCAATTTCTGCGATTCCATTTGTCGGCTGCCTCACCGGAATCGTCTCGCTGGTTCTGTTGATTTTATTTTTGGCAAAGGCGAACGAGCTGAAGAATCGAA
>Ga0326728_10007421_pt1 | contig 28148 bp, 19 predicted proteins | sample MB3enrmetagenome_FD_207602 | JGI IMG/M metagenome (GOLD analysis project Ga0326728, IMG submission 207602) | Lab enriched peat soil microbial communities from McLean, Ithaca, NY, United States - MB31MN | ecosystem: Environmental > Terrestrial > Soil > Wetlands > Peat | place: USA: New York... | reverse complement strand
TCAAATCGGTCGGGTAACTCTTGGGCGTTTGCATCCCAAGCCTGAACCAAATCCCATGCGCTACCGGAAGCCCAAACTCACTTTTTCAAACACGCTCTTAGAGGCTGAGGAACGCCCTTGGGATTTTCAGTGGGCAAATCTGAAAGAAGATCATCTTATAGCTGAAGATGTAATGGCGCGAATGCAACAACGGATGCGCGACTTCGTCGCGAATGCTCATATGAACATGCTCAGCGATCAAGATGTGAGGTCGGCGCAGCTATAGTGAAGTCGGCGGTCGTGGTGAGGTGGAAACGACAGGGATTTACCGTCAAGGTGCGACGGACGGCCCGGGGCGGTTTCGACGGGCTCAGCATGACACTGGGGGTGCGGGAAGGGGAAACAGCTGCGTTTCCTTCCGCGCCCCCGCTGCCTGAGATTTGGTCGTGTATCGCGCATTGATTTTGTGTTTGACTGTCATATTGGCGTGCGATATACTGGCGACGATAGGAGATGTTTTGGGGGTTGTTCTTTGACAAAAAGGCAGGCCGAGTGGCGACAACGCGCACGGCGGGAAGCGAGAGGACCCCTCACCTTAATCCTCTCCCCCAAGGGGCGAGGAGACAGGAAGCGGGGTGGGGACGACGAACGACGGGGATGGTTACGACCGGGGTGTGGAGATGGCAGAGCAGCCGACGGTCATAGACCGCCGCTACAGAAGACTGACGAGGAGCGGACGGCGGACGGCGGGTTCGGCAAGCTCCCCATCGGCAGTCAGGGGGGCCGAAAGGGGAAAGGGCTGGAGGGGGGAGGGGTTACAAAACGAACCCAATTCTATTCAAGCCGGCGTGGAAAAGTGGTGGAAGCGAAGCCAAAAACGAAGCCAATTGTTGAGGGGTCGAGAAGGGCAGATTGGGGGTGGAAGAGGGGGTTTGAGGGGGGGATTGGCAATGAGCGGGGTGGACCGGGCAGGTTTGACGCGTGGCGGGAGGGGGGCGTAGGATGTGTCAACGGGAAGAAGCCATGAAGAAGTAATATGGATGGGGACCGGAAAGATCCATCGCAATCGGCGTGGTTGATGATCCAGACGGGTTTGAGCCTGTCGGTGATCGGCGCGATGGCGGTGGGATTGTGGTGGCGGCCGGAGATGCCACATGAATGATCCGCCAATTGACCGTCAGGAGCAGGAGAAGTTATTACAGTGGGTGCGCGCGACCATCGAGGCGGCCGTGCGTGGCGAGCCGCTGACGGAGATTCCCGACGCGGAACTCTCGGAGCATCTGCGCGCGCCGCATGGTGTTTTTGTGACGCTGAAAAAGCGCGGGGAACTGCGCGGGTGCATTGGCAAAATGGATTTCGAGCGGTCGCTGTGGTCGAACGCGCTTACGGCGGCGGTCGCTTCGGCGTTGGAGGACCCGAGGTTCCCGCCCGTGACGGCGCCGGAGCTTGGCGAGATTTCGATTGAGATTTCGATTTTGAACCCGCCGGAGGATATCCCACGACCCGAGATGTTCGACGTTGCCCGGCACGGGATCATCGTGCAGAAGGGTTGGCGCCACGCGCTGTTGTTGCCGAAGGTCGCGCCGGAGCAGGGCTGGGACGCGACGAAGACGCTGGAGATGGTGTGTTGGAAGGCGGGTCTGCCGGCGGACGCATGGCGCGATCCGTCGGCCCGACTGCAGGTGTTCACGGCATTTGATTTCGGTGAGGCGACGCCGGGCGATGCCCGAGCGTGAGGATTGATCGCGCGGGGAGCTTGGGGTTTGCCGTCGTCATCCCGCATTCAACGGGCCAATGGACCCAGTAGCTTCCGAAAGCGTTGTCCGTCTTCCCTCATCGCCACGTTGTTGAACAGGCAGTAGCTCGGTTGTCGGTCGTCAGCGATCACGCGGAGGCGTTCCAGTTCCTCGATCGAATGGCGGTGACGCGGCCCGGATGTCCCGTGGAGTCGGAAGTAGTGGATTTTGCCGACGGGGATTGGTTCGGACTGAAGCGGGTCGAGCACGGGGATCAAATCGAGTTCCCGGCACAACGACGTGATGAGCGCCGCGTCCCAGTTTCCACGAGGTTCCCAGCCCATGTGAAACTTGCCCCGTTTGGCGTGCTCGAAAAAGCGACGCAAGCTCGCAATGTTCTCTTTCGTCGGGCGAAAACTTTGCGGGCATTGGAAGAGCACAAGCACCGCGCCGAGGGCCTTGGCCACCGCAACGGTTTCGTCCCAGGCCCAGCGGATCGTTGGGTTGAAACCGAAATGGCCGCAATACTCGCGGTCGCGCGGGTCCAGGCGGGTGCGGCGGTACGTGGGACTGGTCGCACAATGGGTGATGACCTGCCAGGCTTTCAGCGAGAATTCAAAATCGGGCGGCGCCGTGGCACGCCAGCGCGCGGCGGTTTCGACCTTTGGCAGTTGGTAAAAGCTCGAATCGATTTCCACGCAGGAAAAGGCATGGAAGTATTTCTCCTGCGCCATCGCGAAACCACAACAACCGACCCGCACATTCGGACGTCTGGGTGACACGGTGGCGGATGCTAGCAGGAATGTTCAGACTTGCAAAGCCCGCGTGCTGGCGGCATGTTGTACGGAAGGAATCTCGATATGACTACGGAGCAAGTGAAGACCATGACCGATGATGGGGCGGTGACCGCCAGCGACATAGTGTTTGACTGTCCCGGTTGCGGGAAAAGCCTGGTCGTGGATCAAGCGGCGGAGGGCATGATCGTCGACTGCCCGCAGTGCCGCACCAACGTGATTGTCCCTCCGAAATCAACCAAGGCAGCCTCGCCACCGTCATCGACGAAGGAAGAATCCAGAATCAGCGCGCCAACCAAATTGGCGCCCCCGGATGCGGCGGAAGATTCCTTGCAGAAGCGGTTATCGGTTCTGGCTGGCCAACTCAAGGAAATCCAGGCGCAACGCACCGAAGTCACGGGCCGGATTGCCGCGCGCCTGAACGACGTAAACCGCGACCTGGTGATCATCGCCCGTCTGGAGACTTCCCAGCAGCAGATCCTCAGTGAGTGGAACCAGTTGGTCGAAAAGATCGCGGCGGACCGGGCGGTCATTGAGTCCGAAGCGGCGCAACCTGCCGTGATCGGCGCCAGCGTCAGTCGTGCGGGCCGGACGCGCGTCTCGTTCCGCCAGTAACGCTCAGTTTGTCAGGGGCGTCAGCGCGGGCTCTCGCGGCAGGGCAGTCGGTGAGACTGGCGCCGTCAAACTCTTCACCAACACCTTCGAATTCCGGCCGCTTTGCTCGTATTTCTCGCGGCGCGCGGGCGGCAGGTCTTCGGGCGTCCCCTCCATGTATCCCAGTTTGTGCTGGAAGAAGGTGAACGTCTGCGTCGACAAGCAGAAGATCCGCTCCGCACCCTGCTCGCGCGCGAGGTTCTCGACGAACAACGCCAGCTTGGTGCCGATGCCCCGGTTTTCATGCGCGGGGCTGACGGCGAGGCTCGCGAGTTCGGCCATTTTCTGCTCCGGGTGCGGGTGAAGCGCGATCAGGGCGACGATGTTGTTGTCGATCTCGAAGACGAAATACTCGGCGATGTGTTTGTCGATGCTGCTGCGCGTGCGCTTGATCAGTTGCTCTTCCTGGATGGACGGCTTAATGAGCGCCATGATGTGGCGCAGGTCCTTGCGCATCGCTTTGCGAATTGCCTGATATTCGTCCGTATAAATCAACGTCCCGATGCCCTCGTTCGAGAACACCTCGGCCAGCAGACCTTCGTCCACCTGGCCGCTGATGATGTGCACGCGTGGGACGCCGCCCTGGCTGGCGCGGAGCGCGTGCTGCGCCTTGGACAACATCGCCGGCGCAATCTTGTCTGCGGAATTCTTCAGCGCCACTTCCAGTTCCTTGACCGACATCTGGGGCACGACCTTGCCGTCGATTTCGAGGCCGTTCCCGCTGCCGATGAACATCAGCTTGACCGCGCCGAGTTCGCGGGCCATTTCGACCGCGACGGCGTCGGAGTTCAGGCGGTAGGTGTGGCCGTTGCCGTCGAACCCGAGCGGGGGGATGACGGGCACAATGCCCTTGTCGAGCAGCGTGCGCAACATCTCGGTATCCACCTGATGGACCTTGCCCGTGTGCTGGTGGTCGACGCCCTTGATGATGCCCAGCGGCACGGCTTCGACGGCATTGGTCTGCGCGGCGCGAATGTCGTTGAGTTTCAAGCCTTCGAGAATCTCGTGAGTGACGTTCGTGGCCGCGGTGATGGCGATGCCGAGCGTCGCTGCATCCGTCACGTTGGTGCCGTCGTAATTGGAAATCGGCTCGTGAAGGCGTTCCGACAACATCTTGATCTGGCGGCCGGCGCCGTGGACGAGCACGATGCGGATGTTCAGGCTGCGCAATACCGCGATATCGAGCAGCAGGTTGCCAAAATTCTCATCCGCCACCACCGAACCGTCGATGGCGATGAGGAACACCCGGTCCCGGAATTGCGGGACGTAATGCAGGATTTCACGTAGATCGGTCGGTTTCATCTGTGCCTGGAGAACTTATACGCACCACAACCGGCTTTTTCAACTGATGATTTGCGGCCTCTGGGAACGTGTCGCGGCGGAACCGAAACCATCCAACAACAAATTGTTGTCATGTTGTTGCCAGGATTGAATTTGACCCCCAATCCGTTTGCTGGTATGCACTGCCTTCACAGCAAGACCCCCGTTCGCGGGAACGACGAAACGCAATCAATTGGAGGACTTGTCAATATGACGAGGATCACGCACGCCCTTTTCTCACTATCGCTGGCAATCATGGCCGCGACGACGGCTCGCGCGCAATCGGCTGTGTTAACAACGGCCGACACAGGCCCGTATCACGTCTCACAAACCTTCCATGTTGGGGGCGAAGGCGGCTGGGACTACATGACCGTCGATCCCGACAATAAGCTGCTCTACGTCCCGCGCTCGACGCACACGATGGTTCTCGACGCCGCCACCGGCAAGACCGTCGCCGACATCCCCGGCCAGAAGCGCAACCACGGCGTGGCCATTGTCGCCAGCGCCGGCCGCGGGTTCATCACCGATGGACAGGACGCGTCCGTCACCGTGTTCGACCTGAAGACCTACGCCGTGCTCGGCAAGGTCAAGACGGCTGACGACGCCGACGGGGTCATCTACGACCCGGCCAGCGGCAAGGTCTTGGTGGGCTGCGGGGACGCCGGTGTTGTGGTCCCCATCTCGGCGGACGTGGATCTCAAAACGGGCAAGGCCGACCCGGCGGTTGAGCTGGGCGGCAAACCCGAGTTTCTTACCGCCGACGGCCAGGGGAAAGCGTACATCAATCTCGTGGACAAGGACCAGGTCGCGGTGTTGGACACCAAGACGATGAAGGTCGTCGGCAAGTGGTCGGTCAGCCCCGGCGGTTCGCCGGTCGGCATGTCGATGGATCGTGCGCACCGCCGGCTGTTCGTCGGTTGCCGAAAACCGCAGAAGCTGATCGTCATGAGCGCCGATGACGGCAAAGTCCTGGCCGATCTTCCGATTGGCGCCGGCGTCGATGCCACGCGATTCGATGGCGATGCTTTTGTCAGTTGCGGCGATGGCACGCTCGCTGTGGCCCGCGAGACCGCGCCGGGCAAATTCCAGATCGTCGAGACCGTGGCGACGCCACGGGGTGCGCGAACCATGGACGTCGATCCGACGACCCACACGATCTATCTGCCCACGGCGGAATTCGGTCCCCCGGTCGAAGGCCAGCGTCGACCTCCGGCCAAGCCCGGCACCTTCATGGTCGTGGTCGTCAGCCCCACGGGCAAGTAGCGGACGCTGCTCCTAGGTCCAAACCTAACCGCGAATGGACGCGGATAGACGCGAATCTTGTAGGGCACGCAGCCCGCGTGCCGTACTTCGGTAGGTGGGGCGCGACCGCCGGGCGCGCCGCATCCCGCCGCTACCTTGAGCTTGCCTAAGCTTATTTGTCGGCCTAGAGTGACGATGCTAACAGCGTGTGGAGCGGCAGCGCTACGATGAGAATTCTCAGCATCAACTTCCCACGGATTACCGATGTGAATCTTGGGCCAATCCAGATGGATGGCTTGGGCCAAACTGTTGTGCTTGCTGGTCGGAACTCCAAGCGAGAAGCACTCGCCGACCTCTCATCTACGGCTCGGGACCAAATCCGGAAGTTGCTCACTGAAAAGACTGATTACCGACAGGGGCGGTTATACGGATTTTGGATTCAGCAATTCGCACACGCCGAACTTGCGCTCAGGCAGTGTTAATCGCACGTCGTATGTACTCGACAAACGAACATTCCGTTCCATCTTCCCGCGCGGTTTCGGTCCATTCACTGCGGTCGTAGGCAGGGAACTTCGTATCGCCGGGGATGTTTTGATGGACTTCGGTGATGAACAGTTTGTCGGCGAGGGGGAGGGCGGCTTCGTAGACCTTGCTGCCGCCGATGACGAACACGAGGTCTTCGTTTTGCTGGCGGCAGTGATCGAGTGCGGCCTTGAGGCTGCCAAACCGGAGCACCTCGGGTGACGCGATCAGGTTCGGGCTTTGCGTAAGGACGATATTGGTGCGGCCGGGCAGCGGTTTCCCGATGGATTCGTACGTCCGACGCCCCATGATGATCGGGTGGCCCATGGTCAGGTGTTTGAACCGCTGCAAATCCTCGCGGATATGCCAGGGGATTTTGCCTTTGTCGCCAATGACGCCGTCTTTGGTCATGGCGACGATGATGGCGAGGGTCATGGGAGAGATTGAGTTTCCCTAACAAAGCCTGTAGCCGCAGGCTTTAGCCTGCGTCGCCAAGCCATACTCTCGCACCCTAAAGGGTGCGGCTACAGCCCAGAGACGGATTATGTCAGATACCTTCATACGGCCACTTTGAATTTGATCTTGGGGTGGGGGTGGTAGTCGACCAACTGGAAATCCTCGAATCGAAGCTGGTCGACGGGTTTCTTGGCGATGACGAGGTGTGGCAACGGACGCGGTTCGCGGGTGAGTTGTTCGCGAAGGCCGGAGACGTGGTCATACTCGGCGAGGCCGCTGTCGGGCGACGCGGTGTAGACATGCGCGTCAACAATCGTATGGCTGAAGAATCCGACGTCGAGGCCGATCTCCTGCGCGATCATCTGCGTCAGCGCGGCGTAACACGCCAGGTTGAACGGGATGCCGAGCGCGATGTCGCCCGAGCGCTGCGTGAGATGGCAGTTGAGGCGGTTGCCCGAGACGTTGAACACGAAACTGTAGTGGCAGGGCGGAAGCTTGCTGGTCACGGCGTTGCCGGGTTCCCACGCGGTGACGACCATGCGGCGGCTGGACGGCTCTTTCCGCAACGTGTCGAGGACGAACTGAATCTGGTCGACCTCGCGCACCTGCCAGTGGCCCTTGGCGTCGAGGTACGGGCTGGGGAACCGGCGCCAGTAGCGGCCATAGGCGGTTTCGAGGTTGCCATCAGCATCGGCCCACGCGTCCCAGATTTTTGTGTGCTGTCGGAGATTGCGGATGTGGTCTTCGCCGGAGAGATACCACAACAACTCGCGGAGCATGGACGTCCAGTTCACTTCCTTGGTCGTTAACAGGGGATAGCCCTGAGAGAGGTTGACCTTGTAGTGCGCGCCGAACCAAGAAATCGTGTCGATGCCCGTGCGACTTTTCTTGCGCGTGCCCTGCTCGAGGACGAGCCTCACCAAATCCAAGTACTCTTTCATGTTGCCAACATGGTATGCCAAGCGACCTTGGGATCGGAACGCCCGAAGCGTAACGCCTCCTCAACCGGGGAGGATTGTAGTAAGCGGCGGCGGAAAATCCAGACGATTGTATCGTCGCGGGCGCGACAGGAGGCGGGCGGTGCGGCGCGTTAGCTGGCGCGCTGGGAGCGCGGTTGATGCTCCGGCTCGTCGGCCTTGGGTTCGGCTTTGGCCGGGGGAGTCGACGGATTGAAGAAGAGGGTCTCGGTCTTGACCTCGGTGTAGCGCGGCTTCGGCGGTTTGACCGTCATTGTTTGTCCGGTTCGCTCGCGTCCGAAGAGGATCGTCTTGAAAGTTTTTAAGAGCACGTACATGTCGAGGAAGAACGACATGTGCTTGATGTAGTAGAGGTCAAATTGCAGTTTGCGTCGGGATTCCTCGATGCTGGCGGCGTACGGGTACATGACCTGCGCCCAACCGGTGATGCCGGGAGGGACCAGCAATCGTTCGGCGTAGAACGGCACTTTCTCCGAGAGCTTGCGAATGAAGATTTCGCGTTCGGGACGCGGGCCTACCAGACTCATGTCGCCGCGCAGGACGTTGAGAAGCTGCGGGATCTCGTCGATGCGGAATTTCCGGAGCCATTTGCCGGCGCGCGTGATGCGCGGGTCGTTCTCGGTGGCCCAGACGGGGCCGGACTCGCTCTCGGCGTCCACGCGCATGGTGCGGAATTTGAACAGCGTGAACGGGACGCTTTCGCGGCCCAGGCGCTCCTGCTTGAAGAGGATCGGCCCGGACGAATCCAGTTTGACCCAAATTGCAGCGATGGCAGCGAGCGGGGTGGTGATCAACAGTCCGGCCAAGGCGACGAGCATGTCCGTCAGGCGTTTGAGGCGGCGGATATGGATCCGCGAGTTGTTCATCGACGCCATGAACAGCCATTCATCATTGATGTGGTCGAGAGGGATCTCCTGGGCGAGTTCCTCGCTGAGCGCGACGAAGTCCACGAGCTCGATCCCGCGATAGCGGAACGGGCGTAGTTGCCGCAGGAGGATGGGCTCCGATTCCTGCCCGGCCGCCAGAATCAGGCGTTCGATGTCATACAGATCGACGAATCGTTCCAGCGTGTCGAGCGTTCCGAGGACGGGGTATTCGTCAAAGAATTTGCCAACGCGCTCGCGATCGTTGCCACAGTGGATCAAACCAAGGATGCGAAGATTGGCGTGGGTGTGCTGGCCGATCAATTCGATGGCTTTGCGGGCTTCGCTGGTGGTGCCGATGATGAGGCAGCGTTGCGCCATGAACCCGTGGCGGCTGGCGGCCATGTACAGCATGCGCATCGAGACGACGGCTACGAACACGAAGGCTGCGAACCCTAGGAAAATGCCGCGACCGATCTCGATCGAGAATGACGCGTAAAAGAACCCCGTGATGAGCACGACGCCGACGGCGACGGAAATCACGGTGGCGGCGAGGGTTTTGCCAAGGCTCTGGAGGCGCTCAGATTCGTAGAGGCCGCCAATGTAAAAAGCGAGGACGAACACGCCCCAAGAGATCAAGATGGCTGATTGGCGAGCCTGAAGATACTCAAGGCCGCTGGTCCAACCCAGGCGCAGCATGACGGCCGCGACCATGGCGAGGGCAGTGCAAACAGCGTCTCCAACAGCCAGTAAAAGCTTTTTACGCGGTAAACGGCTGGATCGGGATACAATCATGGTGGACTATTTACGTAAAGCGCTTCCACGACGCTGTTTTTGGCGACTCGGCCAACCGCAGTGCCAATTACTATACATAATTTCTCCAGAAAAGCAAGCCGCGTTTACACAAGACAAGTCCACTGTTAGCTGCTATATTTCAAGCACTTCGGAATGAATCGCGATTTATTGGCGCTGTCTGGTCAGTACTTTGACCTTTTGGTCATTGGCGGCGGTATCTTTGGAGCCGGCGTCGCCCGCGACGCGGCCCTGCGGGGACTGCGCGTGGCGCTCATCGAGAAATCGGACTTTGCCAGCGGGACTTCGAGTCGTTCGTCCAAATTGATTCACGGCGGCTTCCGCTATCTCCAACAACGTGATTTCCGTCTCGTGTTCGAGGCGTGCCGTGAACGACATGTTCTGCAGCGAACCGCTCCCCACCTCGTGCGACCGCTTCCGTTTTTGTTCCCCATCTACGAGGGCGGAGAGATTTCTCTCACCAAGCTGCGGCTCGGCATGAGCTTGTATGATTGGCTTGCGCTTCGGCGCAATGTCGCCCCGCACCGAACGCTTTCCGTTGAGCGGACCCTGATGACCGAGCCATCGCTGTCACGCAACGGCCTGCGGGGTGCCGTGGCCTTTTACGATTGTCAGGAGGACGACGCCCGTTTCTGCATCGACCACATCCTCCACGCCGTTGAACTGGGGGCCTCGTGCATCAACTACTGCACGCTGACCGGCCTTATCACCCGCGAGGACCGGATCGTGGCGGCGCGCGTGCGGGACGAAGTGGGCTCCTGCATGTGTGAGATCTCCGCCCGGGTATTCGTCAACGCGGCGGGACCGTGGGTGGAACAGGTGTGCGGGTTGACGCCGTTCGACGCCAGCGCGGTGCGCCTCAGCCCGGCCAAGGGCGTTCATTTGGTTGTGCCGAGGCTTACCCGGCAACACGCCATCGCATTTCAGGCCCGGAGTGATCATCGCATCCTGTTTGTCATTCCCTGGGGCGGGTCCTCCTTGGTAGGCACAACCGATACGGATTTCGATGGTGATCCCGCCCGGGCGCGCGTCGAGCAGGCGGATGTCGATTATCTGTTGGCGGAGGCGCGGGCACTGTTTCCTGACGCGGCACTTTCCGAGTCGGATGTAATCACCACGACGGTCGGCGTGCGCTCGGTGGCTGCGTCGGCGCTGGCATCGCCGTCGGCGCGTTCCCGCGAACACCGTGTGGTGCGAACGGGGCGCAATCTTTTGAGCATCCTGGGTGGGAAATACACCACCTATCGGGTCATCGCCCAGCAAACCGTTGACGCCGCCTATGGGCTTCTGAATGTGGCGGCCCCGCCGTGTCGCACCGCGGAGGTTCCCGTGCCGAATCGCCGGCCCGCCGTGGCCGGAGAGAAGATATCCGAGGCGCCGGAGGTTCACGCCAGCGACATTATCCACGCCTGCCAACAGGAGATGGTCGTCACCCTTGAGGACGTCATGCGGCGGCGCACGCCTCTGGCGTTGAGCCGGGCGGGTGGTCCGGAAGTGGCTTCGACGGTGGCGCATCTGATGGCGCCGCTGATGAACTGGAGCCCCGATGAAGAGCGCGCCCAGTTCGAACTCTACGTGGACGAATGGAAACGCAACCTGCCTTGATGACGCGGCCCTTGATCATCGCGCACCGCGGTTTCAGCGGTCGTCATCCGGAAAACACGCTGGCTTCCGTGCGGGCCGCCCTCCAGCTCGGGGTGGATTTTGTGGAGATCGACGTGCAGGAAACCGCGGACGGTGAATTGATTGTCTTTCACGATTACGGGTTGCGACGGCTCTGTCATGTGCGCGGCCGTGTCCGCGACAGGACGCTGTCGGAGATCCGTCGACTGAACCCGCAGGTGCCAACATTGCGGCAAGTGCTGCAAGTATGCCGGGGTAGGGCGCGCGTGCTCCTCGAGATCAAGCAGGCCGATCCACGCAAGGTGGCGGCGGTGATTCGCGAGACTCGGATGGAAAGTGAAGTAATTATATTCTCCTTGTCCATTCGACGGATGAAGGAGATCGCAGCGGTCAACCCGCGGATTCCGCGGTTTGGGTTGGTCGCCCGGCGGTTGCCATTGGCGATGGCACGTCTCAAACCGGTCGGGATTGAGGGAATCGGATTAAGCCGACGACTTGTCCGATCTCAACGCGTCGTGCGGCGGATTCACAAACGTGGTTGGAAACTGTTCGTATGGACCGTCAATCGCGAAGCCGAGATGCGCAAGCTGACGGCTTGGGGTGTGGACGGCCTCATCACCAACCATCCCGACGTGGCCAAATCTTGTCTTGCGGAGCCGTGAGCTTCGGCTATCCTGAGTCCATGCTGCAGATCATCTTCAATCCCGTGAGCGCCAAGGAACTGGCGGAATTGCCGCGCAAGCTGCAGTTGGAAATTATCGACGGCTTCCAGTTGTTCCCGCACGATTTCGAGAAGGATGATGAGAAATTTGGGCAACTCACGCGCGCCGGGAAAAAGATCTATCGGTATCGCGTGAAGGACTACCGCATCTACTTCGAGCGCAACGGCGACATCATCAATGTGCGGTGCATCCTCAGCAAGAATTCGCTGAAGGACTTTTTCTTCCGCAGCAAACTGCCGATCTCCGAGGACCAGCTTCTACAGGACAACCCGAAATTCTGGCAGTTGCTCGAGTCGAGTGCAGAGAAGTAGGGCTGGCTCTGGCTCCTTACGTTCAGCATGGGTATCACGATGAACATTCGCCCTATTCGACGAAGGCTCACGCCTTCAGCGCCGCTGTGAATCTCGGCACTGTCTCAAACAAATCGCCAACGATGGGGACGACTTTGGGGCGGGCGCGACGTTTGTTGAGGGTCATCAGGGGTGCGTCGGCGTCTTTGTTGAACGCGATGATGGTGGCTTGTTCGCCGATGTAATCCACGTGCTGCGGCGCGCCGCTGACGCCGATGGAGATGATGAGCTTCGGATTGACGGCGGTGCCGGTCTGGCCGATTTGCTGGTCGGACGTGAGCAACTTCAATTCCTCGACGACTTTCCGGGTGCCGCCGAGCATGACGTTTTTCACGCCGATTTCCTCGAGGCGTTTCTTGAGCGGCAGGATCACGAGGTCGAAATTCTCCCGGTTGCGCACAGCATAGCCGACGTCGATGATGAACTCGGCGTCGGCAATGGATTTCACGACGTTGTCGTCGTGAGCGGCTTGCAGCGCGCGGGCCAGTTCGTCGGTGGCGGCGTCGTATTCGAAATCAAGCGGCGCGAGGTAAACATGTTTCTCGCTTTCCGCTTTCCGCTTTCCGCTTTCCGCTCCTCCCGCGACCGTCATCACCAGTGGATGCTCGGCGATTTGCCCGATGGTCGCGACGCATTGGACTTTGCCGCCGAAGGCCGGGGTGACGAGATCGACGCTCCCGTTGCGGGAAGCGGCTTCGACCACGTTATAGCGGGCCTGCACACGTGGGAACGTCCGGGCGAATTGCGCAAGAAGTTCGTTCGCCCACGTGCCGGAGGCCAGCACAGCGGGTAACAGGTCCTTCCAGATTGTCTGGAGCGCCGCGAGCAAGGCGGACGGGGTCAAGCTTACCAGATGTGGGCTGCTGGCGAAGTAAATGGAATCGGCATTCACCCGCGCGGCGACGGAACGAACGGATGCGTCGTCGAAGTGGCCAAGGACCAAAACGTGGAATGGCAATGATAGCGCAGCGGCGGTGGCGGCGGCAGTTTCGGTGCCGTCGAGTTTGTCGGATGTGGCGATGAACACGGCAGCATTGCGCCCCGGAGATTTTGCCGGGGTAATGGATTGGATTTTGCCGGCGAATGAGCCGCTGGCTTGTGTCGTCGTTTCGACACCCGCGATTTTCCGCACCAAAGCGGCAACAGCTTCGGGTGTTGTTTCCGTGCTTTCTGCGACCGGCGGTTTCTCGGGCAATCGGTAGCGCAGGTCGAACCGCGGTCCAGTCGCGAGTTGCGTGGCGTCGACGACTTCGAGGGGCTTGGTCAATGCGTCCAGATAATCATCGACGGTGAAGTCGAGGTCGGCGACGGAATCGGTCATCGCGAGCACGACAGGGCCATCGACTGTGATCGATGCATCGGGCTTTTGCAGGGTGAGCTTCGTTTTATCGCCCGCGAGAGCGAAATCTTTGACGTTGGAGAAATGGGCCTGGCCGAGGTTGCCCGCGAGAACGGCGGCGAGAACGGTGTCGCCACACAAGACGAGGTCGCAGGGTAATTGCTTTTGGCCGGCGAGATCGGCAACGAGACGCGCCACATCGTGCGGACTGTCGAGAAGATCGTCGGTCTTGATCAACGCGGCGTTATCGGCGCCGAGCGCGAGGGCGCGGAGTAGCGATTCCGCGGCGAATTGAGGGGCGGTGGCGATGGCGGTGACCGTGACATTGTCTGAGGCTGACTTCAATTCAACGGCGTGCTGAAGTGCGGATCGACTCGACGCGTCGATCTCGAAATACGTTTCCAACAACTTGCTATTGATGACGCGTGGACGCGGCGAGAGGACGGGTGCGACATTCAACACGACCAGCACGTGCAGTGGATGTGTGACACGATGCGCTTGCCGTGCGCGGTGTTCGGTTTCGCGGACTTCGTGCGCTTGGAGCGACAATTGCGCGACGCGGATGTCGGGCGGGTAGAGGCCTTGTTTGAGGAGGAGCAGATCATGCTCAAATTCTTCGTTGAGGCGGTCGACTTCGCGCCATGCGTACTCGGCGTATGCTTCGCTCGATTGCTCAGCAAACTCACCGCGGCTAGCGTCGGCGGTGTTCTGCTGTAGCCAGTACATACGCGCCAAGGCCGAATCGAGCACCTTGATGTATCCGGCCATGTCGACCAACTTGAACATTGTCGGTTGGAAATTGGCATTCTGCCAGACTTGGGCTCCAAATGTGTCGACAGCTCGACCAACGGCTCGAATGAGGAGGCTCCTCGCGTCACCAAGTCTTCCAAGCATTGCAGTCTTTATTCCACTGCCGGCGCCAAACACGGATTCATGCTTCCGCCACTGGGGCACCACATGGTCGATGATATCTCGCAGGATGAGGAAGCGTTGGACTTCGTTGGTGCCTTCGTAAATGTTGAGGACGCGCGCATCGCGGCGATGTTTTTCCAATTCGTGCATCTGGGTGCAACCTTCGATGCCCATAATTTTCTCGGCGGCGCGGATGGTGCGATGCAAAGCTTCGCTGGCGTAATACTTGCCGATGGCGGACTCGGTGCGGACGGATTTCGTGCCGTGATGGTCGGCGCGGCCGATGAGTTCGTAGGCGAGCGACTCGGTCGCGTACAACTCAGTGGCCATCCCGCCAAGAATGTCCAACACCCATTCTTCGTTCTTCCTCCCCGACTGGTTTGGTTTACGGTCGAGGATAAAGGCGCGGGTTTGCTCGACGATCTTCGCCATCATCGACACGGCGCTGACACAGAGGCCGAGACGGCCAACATTGAGGGTCTCCAGCGCATTGACCTGGCCGCGGCCTTCGATGCCGATGACATTCTCGCGCGGGACGCGGACGCTGGTGAGGCCGAGTTCGTTGGTCGGCGAGCCGCGTTGGCCCATTTTCTCCTCGTCCTTGCCAACGATGAGGCCCTCGGCGTGGCGATCGACCATGAAACCCGACGGGCCTTCCTTGGTGCGCGCGTAGAGGCAGAACACGCCGGCGATGTGGCCGTTGGTGATCCACATTTTCGCGCCGTTGAGTTCGTAATACTCGTAGAACTCTTTATCGCCATCACGGCGGATTTGGGCGATATCGTGGATAGGGATGCGCTTGCCGTTGTGCTGGTAGTAACGGAATTTTGTGGGGTCGTCGGTCTTGTAGTCGTACTCGCTGTAATCGATTTTCGCGAGATCGATGGCCGCCGCGTCGATGATGTTTTTGCGGTCCGAGCCCAGCATGAAATACTTCACGCCGTCAGCGTCAGTGAAAAGCTCGACCTTTTTCAATTCAGCGCGGGTCTGGATGCCGCCGGAGTCGCTGCCGGCGCTGGGTTCGGTCAACGCAAACGCGCTGATCTGGCCGGCGGAGATAAGGCGGAGGAAAAGCTTGTGGGCCTCGGCGCGACGGTCCAGTTCAGCGATGACGGCTTCGGCGCGGGGGCGGAGCGAGTCGAGCATCTCCAGCGACTTCTGTAGTTCGGACTTGAAGGCCACGAGGTCGGTACGCAGGCCGGCGCGGCCGGCATCCATGAAATGAGAGAGAAAGTCGCTGGCGATGGCGCGGAGCATCGGTTTCTTGCCGATGTCGGCTTTTACTTTTTCTCCCAGGTCGGTGAAGACTTTCTTCACCTTGAGCGCCTCGGGTGATTCCAGCATGCGGAGAATGCGGGTGATTTCCGATTTGAGGTCGGACACCAGAGGCGCGTTGGACAGGAACTCTTGGAGGTCGGCTTTGGCGCGGGGTAGATCCTGATTGAGGCCGAGGAGGATCGGCGTGGTGCCGATGCTCGAATGGGCCATGATCGTCAGCGCGTACGACGGATCGGCGTAGCGCATCGAGAGCGGGCAGAGAATGTAGTAGTGGGCTTTGAGCAGGCCTTCGCCGCCGAAGTCCTTCGGGATGTACATGCGAGTGAAACCGCGGGCGACCATGTCGCGAACATCGGCGAGGGGCACCATGTGCAGTTTCTCGACGAAACGATGATAAGGAAGACCGTCGAACCGGGCGTTCCAGAATTTCTCGGTAAAGTATTGGTGGAGTTCGTCAAAATAGGCGTGGAGTTCGGCGTCGGCGTGCAACATTTCCGGCGTGAAGCGCCAGGAATTGGCGTCGAATGGCTTTACGAGGAAATCGCCGTAGTCGTATTCCTGCTTCGTGTCGAGTGCTTCGCGGTAATTAAACGCGGGCGGGCGCTGGAGCGGTGCTTCGATGTAGCCGTGTTCGAGGACGGATGTGCCGAGGCCGGTGGGACGAGGCGTGGGCGTTGAGCCCGTGAACATCTTGGCGAGTTCGGCGTCGAGTTCGCTCGTGATGGGGAGAGCGCGAATGACGGATTGAGAGAAGGCGGCGAGTTTGGCGTCAATGTCGGGACCAATTTGGCGACGGAGTACCTCGTTGTCGTAGAGCAGATACGCGAAGCTGACGCTGTCACGGTAGAATTTGGAGAGGACGTCGTCTTCGCTGTAGGCGGTGCCGCCGAAAATCTGGCCGGCGTTGTAGGTGAGGCTGCCGGGATCGGGACCGAGTGCTTCGGAAGCGAGGAGTTTGACCAGAGCGGGTTCCTTGTCGGCGTGTGAAGGCAACACCTTCAGGAGGTGGATCTGCGCTTCCATTTCGCCGAGGAGTTTCTTCACGGAACCGAACTTGATAATTCCGTCGTGTCCATCTTCGTCCTTGAAGAGGCCGGGGAACTGGACGCGGCTGGTGGAATGTTGGTGGCAACGCTCCAACAGCATTTCGCCGGCACCGAGCGTGATGGCGCAGAGGTCGGCGGCCGTTTGTTGCAAGGTTGGTGTTTGCTCCGGCACGAATTCTTTCCATACGCTGCGCGCGGCGGTAAGGCCGATCCACGGTTGGTTGGCGAGTTCGGGTCGGGCGGCGATCTGGGCCGAGTAAATCCCCGACACGAGCGCAGCCAGGGCCGGATCGCGGCGGGCGAGTTCGCGCAAGATGATGTCGCGCGGCGGCGATGCGGTTTCGGAGAGGACGTGCAGGAAGTTCTTCTGTTCCTGCGAGAGCGGTTTGCCGTGTTCGAGGTCTTTGATGGCCTGCTTCGAGAAGAGTTTGTCGAGACGCGCCACCATGGCGAGGCGCGTTTGAGGCGGTCGGTCGACGGGCGGCGCGGGCGGGGACGGCAAATGTTCGAGTAACTGGCGCGTGTCAGCTTCGGCCCAGAAGAATTTGCGGCGCTTGGCGTGGGCAACGATGCGGGCAAGATGCTGGTCGACGCGCGGGTTCTTAATGTCGGCGGCGATGGTTTGCGCCTCGGCGAGCAGATGTTGGAGCCAACGGGTGCGGCCGGCGTCCACGTAGCGCGGCCCGGCGTAGACGGATTCGGAGAATTCGAGGAGTTTGGCGGAGAGCGCGAAAACCTTGTCGGACTTTGGATCCAGAACGAGATCGGGAATGTCGATTTCACGGGGGAGACTCTTCGCGCTGTCCGGGGGGATGGACTTTTGCAGCGCGAGAAGATTGGCGTTGGCGTCGGTTGGGGCGCTGTAGATCAGGCGCTGTCTGCGCTGGCGGGTCCAATCGACATCGTTGGGGGCGGCGCGCCAGCAGGTTTCGCATTTGACGCAGTTTTCGAAATTGACAACGAGCTGTGACTGGCCGAGGTCGTCCGTGAGGCATTCGTAGACTTTGGCGGGGCAGACGTGCCAGAGCGGTGACTCGGCGATCTTGGTGCGGTTCTCGAAGTTCTCGGGGCGGAAGACCTTGATGTGCGAATGATGCTCGGAGAAATAACGTATGAGAGAGAGCTTCTCCTCCCACGGCTGGTCAATTTTCACGGCATCAGGGTCGAGCTTCACGCGGTCGCGGGTAAGGGCGCGGTGTTTCTGGAAGAAGCTGGAGAGGAATTTCTCTGGCGAAGGGCGCGTGATGGCGAGCCAGATGAGTTCGCAGATCCATTGGATCGGCATCAGTACGAGCAACAGTGCGCCGAAGACGGGGAAGGCGATATGGTCGAACAGGTTCAAGCTGCGTCTGGCGGAACGCATGGCACGGGAAAGTTTGACGGGCAACGTGGTGTCATCGTTGCGGTACAAGTGGTCGGCGGCATTGGCGAGAATCTGTGGCGCCTTGCGGAACAGAACCGAGATGGGCGGAAGGAAATTGGTTTGCGGTTGACCATCGACACGGAAATCGAGATGAACTTCGCCGGCGGCGGATTGCGACGTGGTGGATGATTTTGCGGAGGACCAGGCGGCGGTTTTCAGGCCGAGGGCTTCGCGTTGTTCGCGGAGATCACGGAAGAACGGGCCCCACTGTTTCAGCGGAAGCGTCTCGCGAGTGAATTTGGCGAGTTGCCACAGCTTCTGATGCGCGCCGAGGGACGGATGGCTGGCGATGTGGAGCGAGCCCGTCGCGAGGTCGGCGGCGCGACCGAAGAAGACGCGGGTGTGCTCGACGTAGTGCGGCCATTTTTCCAGGAACTCGACGTTCTTGAAGTAATGCGTGTGGCGGAGCGGACGCTCGTAGAGTTCTTCGAGGCGTGCGCGGGAGAAAGATCTGTCGGTGGTACGAATCTCCAGAATGGCATGCGCAAACAAGTGACCCATCGCGGTGGCCGGGCCGGTGAAATTGGGGTAGGGGAAATCGAGGCCGATGCCGGTAGCGGCGCCGCCGATGGCCAGACCGTTGTCGACGAGTTGCGGCAGTTCGCGAAAGCCGCCGCTGCGAATGATTTTTGCGCCGTAGGCGGTCGAGCGGCTGTTGTTGGTCCAGCGTTTGACTTCGGGCAGGCCCTTGAACCATTCCATGAGGCGGTTGTGGTCGCCGCCGAATTCTTTGCTGAGATTGTCGAGGGGCAGCACGAGGCCGAGCGAGATGCTGGACTTGTTCGTGTACAGGAAGCCGCCCATGTTGAGATTGGCGGTGCGATTGTGGATCGAGCCGTTGCGCAGCAGGATTTCGAATGCCGCGCCTTCGCCTTTGGGCAGTGCGAACGTGTGCTCGATGTAATCGGGATCGACCTCGATGACTTCCTTGATCCCCTGGAGGAAATGCGGCGCGCCGGGGTCGATGGTGCGTTCGTAGCCTTCCTTCGAGACAAGCTGCGACGCATCGCCCTCAGCAAGGAACACCACGTCGGCATAAATGGAGCCGCGGTCGGTGTGAACGCCGATGATGTGGTTGTTCTCGTCACGGAGCAGGCCGTCGACCGTGGTTTCCGTGAGAATGTGCGCGCCGAAGGATTTCGCGAGTTCGGCGAGGTAATGATCGTAGGTCGGGCGAAGGACGGTGTAGCAATTGGCGAAGGTGGACGGATTGCGATAGCTGAGGCCGACGAGCGAGTGGCCGTTATAGATGTAGAAGCCGCGCTTGGTGACAGGACGTTCGTAGGCGGAATTGCGAACCGCTTCCTCACCAAGAACATCGGGTTGGGCGAGATTTTCCGTGAAATAGACCGCGCCCGACCAGTTTTCCGCTCCGGGGAACACGCCGGCCTCGATCACAAGGACGGGGATGTCCGCCTTCGCCAGAGCGATGGCGGCGGTGATACCGGCTGGTCCTGCGCCCACAATGACAACGTCATATTTCCAGGAAGCCATGCTGCGTACCATTATAGGGAGTCCGTTTCATTTGGAAAGCTTCATGGAAAATATCGCACGTCGGGCGGAACTCTTGTAGGGTAACGGGGTCGAACTTCCACGGAGGAACGTTATGAAGCGATACAGGCTGATGATTCTGCTTTTTCTCGCTGTCACCGCAACTGGACTGCGCGACGGGACGGCGGCCACGACAACCAACGAGGAGGGGGTCGCGCTAACGATCTACAACCAGAATTTCGGCGTCGTGCGCGAGCGACGCACGGTCCACGTGGAGGAGAAGATCGGCACGGTCCGGTTTTCCGACGTGGCGTCGCAGATTGACGGGACGAGCGTGCAATTCAAGTCGATCACTGATCCGGACGCCGCCGTGCTGGAGCAAAACTATGAGTACGACCTGGTCTCCGCCGACAAGCTTCTGGAGAAATACATCGACAAGCCGATCGAGGTGCTGACGAAGGACGGCTCGCACTATTTGGGCACCTTGCAGAGTTTTGATGGCAACCAACTCGTGATTCGGCAGGCCGGCGAGAAGGGCGGAATTGTGATGGTGCAGCGCGGCGACAATGTGAAGGACATCCAGTTTGGCGCGTTGCCAGAGGGATTGATCACCAAGCCGACACTGGTGTGGAAACTGGCGACCGAGAAGGTGGGCGAGCAATTGATCGAGGTGGCGTATCAAACCGCCGGCATCAACTGGCAGGCCGATTACAACGCCGTGCTCAATGCGAAGGACACGGCGCTCGATCTCGGCGGCTGGGTCACGATCAACAACCAATCGGGCGCGACGTACAAGGACGCGAAGTTGAAGTTGATTGCGGGAGATGTGCGCCGGGTCCAGCAGCCGGTGCCGATGGTGGCAGCGAGATCTTATCTCGCCCAAGGCATGTTGAAAGAGGCAGCCGGTTTCGAGGAGAAGGCGTTCTTCGAGTATCACCTGTACACGCTGGGGCGGCCGGCGACGGTGGCGCAGAACCAGACCAAGCAGATTGAATTGCTCAAGACGGCAGATGTCCCCGTGAAGAAGGTTTTTCTGTATCAAGGCGCGCCGCAGTTCCAGTTTTATGGCGGATTGAACAAGGATGCCAGTTATGGCAGCGAGGAAAGTAACAAGAAGGTGAACGTCATCATCGAGGTCAAGAACGCGAAGGACAACCACATGGGGATGGCGTTGCCGAAGGGGAAGGTGCGGCTATACAAGCGCGACGAGGCGGACGGGTCGCTGGAGTTCATCGGTGAGGATGAGATCGACCACACGCCCAAGGATGAGACGGTCAAGCTGCACATCGGCGACGCGTTTGATATCGTCGGCGAGCGGAAGCGGACGAATTTCAGCATCGATGTCAATGGCCACGTCATCACTGAGAGTTTCGAGATTCGCGTCCGCAACCACAAGGCCGAGCCTGTCGAAGTGCTGGTCAAGGAGACCCTTTACCGCTGGAGCAATTGGGAAATCACGGAGTCGAACCAGAGATGGACGAAGTACGATTCCAACACGATTCATTTCCCCGTGAAAGTGGACAAAGACGGCGAGCAGGTCGTGACGTACACGGTGAAGTATACGTGGTAGAGTGACGAAGTGCCCAACGGAGTTCACAACCAACGGAGAGCATCATGAAATTAAATGCGTATGTCATGTTTGAGGGACAATGTGACGAGGCGTTCCAGTTTTATGCGAAATGCCTGGGTGGCAGGATTGCGATGAAGATGACCTACGGCGAATCGCCGGCGTCAAAACAGACGGCGCCCAACTGGCAGAACAAGATCATTCACATGCGGCTGGCGGTGGGCGACCAGGTGCTCATGGGGTCGGACGCGCCGCCGGAGCGTTTTGACAAGCCGCAAGGTTTCTTCCTGTCGATTGGCGTCGATACCTCGGCCGAAGCGGAGCGGGTTTACAAGGCACTGTCGGAGAAGGGGCGGATCATCATGGCGATCCAGGAGACATTCTGGGCGCAACGGTTCGCGATGTTCGTGGACAGGTTCGGCACGCCGTGGATGATTAATTGCGAGAAGGAGATATAAGAGAAGGCGGTTTACGGCGGTAGCGCGAGGGCGCAACCGTCCGAGGGGGGATATGATAGCAGGCGCCGTGTGGGGGCACACGGCCTACAACGACGAAACGACTCGACAGTCATAGACCGCTGCGACAGCAGACCGATTATTTACCCCCGGCTGTTTCGAGGAAGGTACCTTCTTTCAATTCTTCAAAGGCATGACGGAGTTGTTCCTGGGTGTTCATGACGATGGGCCCATACCAAGCGACGGGTTCCTTGAGCGGTTTGCCGGAGACAAGGAGGAAACGGATGCCTTGTTCGCCGGCCTGGACGACGACTTCGTCGCCGCTATCGAAGAGGACGAGGGAACGGTCGTCGGCCTCGGACGGGGGTGCGGTATCCAGCCAGCCGACGCTTTCGGTGGGGACGGCGAGCGGCCCGGAGGCGTTGCAGAATTTGCCGGAGCCGGCGAAGACGTAGGCGAACGCGTGGCGCGAGGTGTCGACGGGCAGGCGTTTGCGTTTGCCGGGCGGGACGGTGACATCGAGGTAGATCGGGTCGGCGGCGATGCCGTCGACGGGACCTTTTTTGCCCCAGAACTTGCCGCAGACGATGCGGGCTTGGGTACCGTCGTCGTCGGTGATGTTGGGGATTTCGGGCGATTTGACCTCCTGGTAGTGCGGCGCGGTCATCTTGAGCGAGGACGGGAGGTTGGCCCACAACTGGAAGCCGTGCATGCGGCCGGACTGGTCGCCCTTGGGCATTTCCTGGTGGATGATGCCGCGGCCGGCGGTCATCCACTGGACGTCGCCCGCTTCGATGGAGCCATGGTTGCCGATGCTGTCGCCGTGCTCGACGTGGCCGGCGAGGACGTAGGTGATGGTTTCGATGCCGCGATGGGGATGCCAGGGGAAACCGGCGAGGTAGTCGGCGGGGATATCGTTGCGAAAATCGTCGAGGAGAAGAAAGGGATCGGTGTCGGAGGTGCTGCCGAAACCGAACGCGCGGCGGAGGTGGACGCCCGCGCCTTCGAGTGTGGGTTTGGATTTGATGAGCTTGTGGACGGGTCGAATGGACATGTCAGTTCCTTTTTGGTTGGTCGAGGCCCGCACGCCAGCGCGGGCCAGTTTGTCTGACGCGGAGAATGTAGCACGTTTGGAGGTGCGGGCAAGGGGGATCGGGAGCAGCACGCAGGCTAAAGCCTGCGGCTACAGTAAGAAGAGGGGGGCACGGTGGTCGCATCAACCGACGACGTTACTCCTTCCACATTGGCTTTTTTCGCCGGGCTGTGGTGTGATTGCCGTTGGAATGAAACGGAGCGCGCATGAGCAGAGGCTTGATCTCAACTGACCGGTTTGCGCCGCTGAAGGAGCGACGGGCGTTTGGGCAGAGCCGTCGGGATGTGGTCGGGCGGGTGGACCAATCGGTGTGGAAGGCGTCGGCGCGCCGGGCCGATCCGGTGGCGGCGCTGGTCGCGGCGAACCAGGGACGGCAACCGGATTTGTTGCCGATCAAGTGGGCGCGGATGAATGTGTCGCCCTTCCGGTTCTTTCGCGGGGCATCGGCGCTGATGGCGGGCGATCTGGCGACGCTGCCGACCACGGGTCTGGGCGTCCAACTCTGCGGGGATGCGCATGTGCAGAATTTGGGGGCGTATGCGGCGCCGGACGGGCATCTGGTTTTCGACCTGAACGATTTTGATGAGACGATCTCGGGGCCGTGGGAATGGGACGTCAAGCGGTTGGCGACGAGCCTGGTTCTGGCGGGGAGTGAGGCGGGCGGCGGGAAACGGGATTGCGTGGGGGCAGTCCGGGCGTTTGTGGAAACCTATCGCGAGTCCATGGACCGGTTTTCGCGGATGAAGGTGCTCGGGTTGGCCAAATGGGAGGTCCGACGTCATACCGTGAGCGGGCCGGTGGGTGCGGTGTTGCAGAAGGCCGAACGCGCGACCCCCGACGTGACCCTGAAGAAACTGACAGTTCGTTCGCGAGGGAACGCGGCACGGTTTCACGACCGTCGACCGCTGCTGTATCATGTGCCGGAGAAAACGGCCGCGGCCGTACTCGCTGCGCTGGTTCCGTATCGTCTAACACTCGGCGCGGACCGTCGACAGGTGCTGGATGCCTATCGACCCGTGGACGTGACGTTCAAGGTGGTCGGCACGGGCAGCGTGGGCACGCGGGACTACGTGGTGCTGTTGTTCGGAAATGGGCCGGATGACCCGTTGTTTCTTCAGGTCAAGGAAGAGTTGCCGTCGTGCTACGCGCGGTATCTTTGCGGCGCGCCGGTGTATCCGAATCAGGGCCAGCGGGTGGCGGAAGGCCAACGCCGCCTGCAAACGGTGAGCGACCCGTTTGTGGGGTGGACAACCCTCCAGGGAAGCGATTACCTCGTGCGGCAACTGGCCGATCACAAAGCGGTCATTCACCCGGCCGAGTTGAAGAGCACCGCGCTGATTGAGTATGGACAGGTCTGCGGAGAGGTCCTGGCGAAGGCGCACGCGCGATCGGGCGACGCGGCGGCCATTGCCGGCTATTGTGGCAACTCGTCGAAGTTGGACAAGGCGATTGCGCAGTTTGCGTTGGCTTACGCGGAGCAGACAGTGTTGGATCACGCCGCCTTGGGTGCCGCGGTCAAGTCAGGCAAGCTGAAGGCGCCTGACGGGCCGTGGATCTGAGGCGGGCTGATGCGGGTCGTCGATACCTGGTAGTACCAGGCGTCAGCCCGTCACACGATACATTGTAGTGCAATGTATCGCCGGTGGCGCAGGAGATTCGTTGAGGCTGGCGGCGGGAGGAGGGGGGCTATCTGACGCGATTCGGGTTATTCTTGCTTAAGTCGTCACTACAGTCCGCTCCAAAGACCCAGCCCAATAGATCGGACGAGGTGAACGAAGGTGAGGGCTGGCCGGCCTGCTGATCTTTGGATGTCGCACATCCGAACATCAGATGCAGCGCAAAGGCAATGACGGCAATGTATGCGGTATTTCGCATGGCTTGCCTGACTGCTCCATATTATCGGAGCAAAGAGCGAGGAAAACAAGGAAACAAGGAGTGTGACGGTAGGGTGACACTGCGGTTTATGGATAGCACGATCCATAGCTGCGGGAGGGATTGGGGCGGCGTGGAGGGTGTGGGGCGCTGAGACCAAAGATCGCTGATACCTGGTAGTACGAGGCATCAGCCCGTCACACAATACATTGTAGTGCAATGTATCGCCGGCGGCGCAGGGAATTCGTTGAGGCGGGCGGGGGGAGGGGGACTACCGTCGCTCCGAATTGTTGCAATGATTAGACGTGACGCCGATTCGAATCTGCCGAGCGCAGTTTCCAGTGTCGGCTGGCGAAAACCAGTGCGAGAATGCCCATCCAGACCAAGGAATCAGAAGCCGGCTCGGGGACGACGGTGCTATAGGCGCCGAATCCGTCCGGATCCACGGAAGTCGAATTGTCACTAAACCCAACTGTATAGGGCACGTTTTCTCCGTACCAGCCTCCCGAGTCCGGCTTTGTGCCTTGGACCGCGAAACCGTTTAACGATCCTCCGGGCGCAATGGCGGCACCCGGATTGTTGAGGGAGAACGTGGCGGTGTAGAAGCAGAGGCTGGTCAACGTCGCCGTACCTGACCACCCGGCCGGTAGGGAACTAAAGGTGGGGGCCGAGACGGAATAAAAGTCCGCAATCGAAAAGCTCGTGAGATTCGGCCCCGATTCGGGGCTGGTATTGAAGATTTGGAAGGAGAGCGTCAAAATATCCCCTGGATAGTCAATGTCCAGATTGTAGTTAAACGAACCGTCGCCGAGCACCTGTGGCCCGGCACCCAACACCCAGGCGATCATCACCGTAAGAAAGAGAACCTTTTTCATCGGCGTCACGTCTTCTCCTGCAGGAGCTAGATTTATGGCATGTATCCTGGAGGCCGTTCAAGTCAATAGTGATGTGGTTTTGGAAGGAATTCTCGAGGCGAAATTTCCATCTTACTGCGATGTACGCAGCGTAAGGTGCAGTCGCTCGGCATGGCGAAAATGCGGCAGGTGAGCGGGAGCGTTGAGGCGGGCGGCGCGGAGGAGGGTACCGCCGGAGACCGGGCTGAGCGCCACGCCGAATTGGTACAATGAGTAGGGCCTGTTGCCCAAATTACTGAATTGTGTTTTCCAAATGTTTTTTTCGATCCGGAGCCCTCGATTTCCAAGGAAACTCGGGGTGTCAGAATACGAATATGGAGCCTCTTGTGGTGTGTGGAACACTGAGACCAAAGGTCGTCGATACCTGGTAGTACCAGGCGTCAGCCCGTCACACGATACATTGTAGTGCAATGTATCGTAGGAGGCGCAGGAAATTCGTTGAGGCTGGCGGCGGGGGGAGGGGGTTACCGCCGGAGACCGGGCTGGGCGCCACTTCGAATTGTTACAAGGACTGGACGTGACCCCGATTCCCCAACAAATCAGCATTTGGGCAACAGCCCCAAGGGACGTGACCCATATGAGTCCAGCCCCCTGGCAGGTCGCCTTCCCGCCGTATAAGTTTATGATCGCGACCAGACGTTTTTTGTAAGAAAGTCGCCCATCTGGTTCGTCATCGATTGTAGAGACATCTATGTTGGCGGAAGGCGATGAGCAAGGCTTCTGTAAATCCGGCATGAACGGCAGAAGCGATCAGTACGTGTCGGAATTGGCCGATCAATATGGCCGGCTGGTCTTCGCCACGGCACATCGCATCCTGGATAACACCCATGACGCAGAAGATGTTTTGCAACAGGTGTTCTTGAAGTTGTTTCGCGCATGGGGCAGTAAAATCAAACCCGAGGCCATCCAAGATTGGGGCGCTTACCTGCGCACGATGGCAACGCGAACGGCGCTGGATCTGCTGCGGGCAAAAAGGCAACGCCGGTGGCGGGAAATGCCGCTTGATGAAGATGACCCTCCCCAAGAGTTAATGCCAAGCGGGGCACCCGCCATCGAAGAGAAGATGGACCGCTTGCGGCAAGCCGTGGCGGCGCTCCCTGAACGTGACGCCCAGGTTTTTACCATGCGCTACTTCGAGGAGTTCTCCTATGAGGCCATAGCGACGCAGATGGGCTTAAGCATTAATCTGGTCGGCGTCATTCTCCATCGTGCTCGCAAGACCTTGCGCGAAACCTTCGAACACGTCGGCGCCTAACGGAGGTCAGGCAAATTATGTTACACAAGCAACCTTCCAATGATGACGACGAATTGGGGAAACTCCGCCCGGTGATCGAAGCGATCCGTGCGAGGGCACCTGACGATGTCCAATGGGCGGCGGCGCGGGGGAGACTCAAAGCCACTCTTGAGCGAGCCACAAGACAGCGGACCGCTCCCTCACGGCTGACAGGACTTCTGCAGTTTGGAATGTTCCTGAGGAGGCTTACGATCCCCTGGCTGGCGGCGACAGCCGCGCTGATGGCCATTCTGACAGGTCTGCTGCTCGCCACCGCCCATCGCCGCGCCGTAAAAGGGAGCGGTCCTATGGCGGCGGTGGGACAGGTTGAGCAAACCCACCTGGCCTATGTCCTGGCGCCGGGCGCAACCGACGAGAAGTCCTTGAGCCCGGATGATGCCCTGCACGCGGGAGAACGGGTAAGGGTCGCGCCGCAGGGTGACCTCCAGGTTCGCCTCGACGACGGAAGCCGGCTGTGGCTGGCCGCTGGCACAGAAGCCGAATGTGTGGGGCCGCGATCCGATAAATCCCCAGCCTGGCGCCTGCTGCGTGGCGAAATTCAAGCCCAAGTCGCGCATGCGCGCGCCAGATTCACCATGACCACCCCCGGGACAGCCATGCGCGTGTTGGGTACCGAGTTTCACGTGCGCGTCTATCCGGAGCAAGAACCAGAAAAGGAGAACCAAGTCATGAGAAACCAGACAGGCATTTTACCGCGAGCGATCGTCGTCTTGACGGTGCTTTCCGGCAGCGTCGCCTTGGAAGCCGGCGGCCAGCAGCAAGTCGTGCCCGAGGGGAATCGGGCGACGGTCGATACCGCCCAGCAGACGGTTACCTCCGCCGAAGTCCCGCACATCGAGTACTTGCGCAAGTGGGTGGCCACGCGCATGAGTCAACCGGGCCAGAAACCTTCCGCAGAGGTGTTAGTGTCTGTCATGCTGCATCCGGGTCTGTTGCACCGGCTGCTGGCGGTTGACGTGGAGACGGGCAAGATTCGGCATGTCGCCGATTTCATTGGAACACGGCCCGAGGTTGTACAGTCGGTCAATGCCAACCTCGCACTCGTCGAGGTCCACAGCGTACTGTACGGCGTAGAACCGATTGCCGATAACGCTGGACATCCGTTAATCGACGATGAAGCGGTCCTGGTCGATCTCACACAGGGAGAAAAGGCGAGGATCCTGCCTCTGGAAGGATGGCGACCCCTTTACATTCAGTTGTCCCCAGACCGGCGGAAGCTGGCATTCCCGGGAAGCAGGCGACTGGAGGACGATCGGTATGAAGCCGGACTATTGGTCATGGACTTGGAAACTTTCAAGCCTGCGGTCCTGCTCAAGGGAGCCATGAAAACAGCTCCGGCTTGGTCTCCGGATTCCCGCTGGTTGGCCATCTCGAAGGGGGAAGATTACCAAACCAAAGGGCATGAAATCGTTT
>Ga0326728_10007420_pt1 | contig 28151 bp, 27 predicted proteins | sample MB3enrmetagenome_FD_207602 | JGI IMG/M metagenome (GOLD analysis project Ga0326728, IMG submission 207602) | Lab enriched peat soil microbial communities from McLean, Ithaca, NY, United States - MB31MN | ecosystem: Environmental > Terrestrial > Soil > Wetlands > Peat | place: USA: New York... | reverse complement strand
TGGCCTATTTACTCCAGAAAGGCTAGCTTACATCGTTGTCGGTGCGTCGATGTACAGCCAAGTGGCAGCATACGCATATGTTCCGACCTCAGCCATAGCGGAAGGAAAGTGGTCCAACCTTTACCCGCAGGTCTACATTACACCGACGTCGTCAATTCCTTACTTGGCAGGTAGGTGCATCGCTTCGTTCGCTGATTCAGTTCCGGTGATTGTAATCTCCCTCACTGTATCCTACTACGTATCGTTCGCGCTATTCGGAGCGCCTCCCTCCATTACCCTCTCGATTGAATCTGTTCTCATGATTGGAGGAGCACTAGTACTGAGCGTCCCTGCAGCCGTAGCTTTGGGCTATGTCCTAGGCTCGTATTCCGTTTTTGTCAGTAGGTTTGAGTGGGCTCTTCCCTCATATGTATCGGGACTTCTAATGATCTTCTCGGAGGCCCTGTTTCCCGCCACCATCTTACCCTACCCATTCTCTCTGATCCCGGAAATCATACCGTTCACTTACCTCATGCGGGCGTCTCGGGCGGCACTGATCTACAACTCGTGGTCTCTTTATCTAAATTCAATGGAATATCTTGCGCTCGGTGGTATCGCCTTTCTTCTGGGGGGACTAATCGTATTCAGATCGGCGGAGAATAGCGCGAGAAGTAAAGGGTTCATCGACAAGAAAGTCATGTAAGGTCCTAGAGGTTCAACTTCGTCTCCCGTAATCGCCGTCGGGCTGCACCGATTGCAAACGTGAGAATCGCGATCGATGCGACGGCTACGACAATTAACGGTATAGACGTGTCCGTTTCCCAATTGGCTGTAATCGTCTTGTTTGAATCCATGAGGAGCTGCACGGTAAGATTTCGCGAGTTTACAGCTCCGGACCATCCCTGAAAATGATCTCGGCCGCCAATTAATCCCAAGATGCCAGGAGTATTCGTAACCGGGTCCGCGAGTGATACATAGGCGAACATCCCCTTTGGTGCGCTTATCTTGGCGTTACCAGTGTATTCGCTTGTCTCTTGAACGGATGTTACGAAGAATGCGGCGCTTGGATCCACTTGTATATTGAGACTAACATATCCACTAGTCCAGAGCAGCGACCCATCCGCAGATTTCGGCACAGCCGACCCTGCCAACAGTAGGTCCGGGCCAACAGCCATTGCCCCATAGGAGTTCGCAAAACACGCTACGCTAACACCGCAATAACTCAGCGCGACCAATGAATCAACCGAATTCCAACTCACTCCATTGAAATAGGATAACTGGTGAAATTTCACTGAGCCTAGCGTTGTAGATGCATTTGCGTTGGCGCTTCCCTCAGCGACCATGAACGCAGGGTCCGTCGATTGGCTGACGGGAAAACTTGAGTTCGAAACGGTTTTCCCGTCAAACATGAAAGTCCACGACTTCGAAGGATTCGGGACGATTGTGTAGAGATGCCATGTCCCATTAATTCCGGCTGAACCTGAGGGCCCTATCCCGTAGTAGTAGTCGGATTTGACACGATTCGGCCAGTACTGCCATTGCCAGCGAGCATCCTCACTCTGGATCAGCTCTGTTGATCCTGAGCAGGTGAACTTTCCACCGATTGATGCCCCTTTGAGGCAGTATGTTCCGGGTTCCAACGAGTACCCAAATTGAATGAACGAGCCGTCTGCCAAATCGTCTCCAACCCAGAAATAATTGAGTGTGCCAGGGAGGGAATCATAGATATGAGTCTCGATTTGTGCCTGCACCCCTAAATTGTCTCGCGAAGCATCGTCTCCCCACGCACCGACTTTGAATGTCGCCTCGGTTTGAGGTAGGGGCGAAGCGACTAAGATTAGGTTGAGAAGAAGGAGGGCGTAGAACCATCCCTCCGATCTTGTCATTGCGATTTCACTTCAATCCTCGCTATCCGGAATGATAAACCCTGAGCGATATCCCACTCGAAGATTATTGTGCTACTGTTTTCCAGTCTCGATTTGCATCGGAATAACTCTGCCTGCGTCGGGAATCACGGTGATTGTGGAATCGGAGCCTTGCGTTCGCTGTGCGTTATGTAACGCTGCGTTGACAGTTGTCGCGGATTTCATACGGAATATGTTCTCCACGTAATAGTCAGGAAGCGTTGAGACTATGCAAACTCTGTGGGCTTCCAATGCCCTGCTTAGGAAAGAGGCTTTGAAGCCATTATAATTGAAGCGATGACGTAGTCGCGTCTCAAGGTGCCGAGGCTCTTTGTGTTCTGACGACCATTCGTAAAATTCTGTATCACCGTGTCCTTTACCGCACTCCGCAGCCAAGATCAAGGTTCCATCCTTCTTCAAGGCGTTTAACCCAGCAGGGAGGGCCTCAACCGCTTCGACAAGTGATTCATCAAACGGTGATCCGCCCGCTCCCATCACGACAATGTCAGCTCGCTTCGTGATCGGCCTTGAATACAACTCCTTCACGGAAGTAGTGAGGGTTGTTAAGGAATCATCGATGCCTCCGAAAACCATGGTTGATGGACGCATCTCCGCATTAAGGGCAAGGCCTAGTGCGAAGAGGTCGTGGAATGATTTCGCGATTTCCACTCTCTCCTTATGAAGGTCGCCGAGAGTGATTCCTGGTCTGTCGGCGAGATGGGTGTAAATGGAAGCATCTGCTGCGAGGTGGGGAAAAACTAGGTCGCATAGCCCTGAGTATTCGAGGAAGTGATGTGGCCTAAGCTCGCCGATGAGGATCCTGAGGTCTGAATTCACGAACTCCGCGTTAATGTTGGGGATGAAAGCTCCATGGAAATCAGTAAATGGGGTTGACGCGGACTTGCTGGTGTGCTTCAGGACCTTGGCGTCGCCGATTACTCCTGAATCCGGTTCGATTGCGTCCCGCGTACATAGGATTGTAGTCGGGCCCGGATGGGGGAGATGCTTGAGAACCGCTTGAGTCAAGTCGGTCGCTAGTTGTTGGCTTCCGCACGACCCAAGTGCAATTATTGGCCTTGATGATTTACTAGCCGCATCTTGGAATTTTTCATTTGTTTGGAGAAACTTTTCCGCCTCTGCCACCGGTTCTCCTTGAGCGCTTGCGCTCTCTGGTTTGAGAATGTCAACCAACTTCTCTTCGGCCACTCTAACAGGTATTTCGGAGCGACCGTAAGGTAGCCATATTTCAACCAACCTTGCAAGCACTGACTGTTAGGATATTGGTCGAGTGGTAAAAGCTTGAGAGGCTGAAATCTGGTCCCCGAGTAGCTGCCGCTGACCTCCGCCGTGTCTGTTTCTGCGGAATCATATAGACGATCGCACAAAAGAATAAACCTGTAAGCTCTGGGTTAGTGGTCATAGGTGGTATTGCTGGTCAGCGCAGGGTTAGACGAGTTCTGTAATATCTTGCTTAGGACGGGAAGCCTGAAATTTGGCACATTTAAGCTAACGAGCGGTCTCCTTAGCCCGTATTATGTAGACCTCCGTTTGATACCCAGCTATCCAGAGGCATTCCAACTGATCATCGACATGTACCGCAGCGTAGTCGAACCCGATCTAGTCAAGCGAGTTCAACGTTTGGCGGGTGTACCATCCGCAGGAATCGCCTATGCTGCTGTGGTAGCCCTTAACTTGAACAAACCTTTGCTCTACGTTCGGAAGGAACAAAAGGAGCATGGCCGCGAAAGAAAAGTTGAAGGTCTCTTGCAGCCGGGTGACAAGGTCTTGATTTTGGATGATGTAGTTACGACTGGCAAAAGCCTCCTTGAGGCGACCGAAGCTATTAGCGCTGAAGGCGGAATAGTAGAAGATGCCGTGGTTTTGCTCGATAGGCAGCAAGGAGCAGAAAGAAACCTGCAGAAGAAACACGTAAGACTTCACGCATTCACAACGATGCGACGCATAGCCGACAGGCTTCTGGACTTGGGCTCGATTGATGAGGGGCAGCATAAGGAGATCTTAGGCCAGATAGTCTCTTAGTCATATTCTGCTCATACGCATTTTCACTCATCTCTGACAGCCATGGCTCAATGTGCTTACTGGAATTATCTGGTTGCATTGTTTACGGCAAGCTATGGTCCAATTTACCTCTGCGTTAGCCGTTCAAGATTTCGTCAAAGTTGACAGCCTTCTCATAGGCGCGCAAGTGCCGCCGCAACCTGACCTAACCTTCGGGGTTGAAGCTTTAGACAATGCCTTATGCCTTAATTTCGGTCAGCTTATCGCGTTTCAAGGCAAACCAGCTCATGCGATGTGTACGTTACTCTGCGTGCGGGCGATGCTTCCACAGCCTCTGGGTCCGGATTGTGATGTTTTATTCGTCGACGGGGGCAACAGCTTCGACCCCTACGCTATATCTGACAGTTCGGTTGAGCAAGGCCTCGACACAGAGAATGTTCTTGAAAGGTTACACGTGAGCAGGGCCTTCACTCACCATCAACTCGCATGCATTATTACAGACAAACTTCCGAGTGCCATGAGAAAATTCAGTGCGAAGCTTGTTGTTGTCTCCGACATAACCCAACTGTACTGTGACCCAGACGTGCGCGACGACGATAAGGAAGATGCATCGCGAATCTTCGCTAAAACCGCACGAGCTCTCAGGATGTTCGCCAGACAATACCAGTGTCTAATCGTTGCCACGAACCTTGAACCAAGAAACTTTCTACTGGATCGCACCCTCACGCGTGCTGCGCATGTGTTAGTGAATGTTGAGCAAAAAGCCGGTCGCACTCAATTCTCACTAAAACATCCCCACCTTCCATCCCACACCGCTATCGCATTCGCGCCTGGCGTTAAGCCTCTGGATGGGTACCTGTAATGGGACGCACGATTCCATCTTGGCGGATGGTCGTCGAAGCCGAAGTTGAGAAACTGAAACGTTTCCAAGAATTTCTCAGGCAAGAAGACAAGGCCATATTCGAGGATATGCTCAACCAGTGTAGACTGCTCGCTTCTGCTGCCAGCGTCATGGCGTCACCAATAAAACAAGTCCCACTAATCATTTCCATGTTGTTCGCCCACCACAAGAAACTCGTCGAACTAGAGAAACGCCTAGAAGAGCATGGCCTTTGACGAATCGAGGTTGGATACTGGACCTCTACCCAAAACCCGGACAAATGATTATCTGGCTAAAACAACCCGATGGATCCTGCGTCCGTCTAGTTGATGGGTGGAAGCCTCGCATCCGAATTGGCGGAGAGGTAAACGACCTACTGAACCTCCAACCGTTCATTCCAACATGCGCCTTTGTCGAGAAATTTGTGAGGGCAGGCGACAAGGCGCGAAGTAAGGTTCTCGAGGTTGAAGTAGACAGCGAGTCCGAAGCCCAAACCCTTGCGAGACAAATCTTCCGCTACGGCGGATACTCCAGGTATCGGCTTTACGATGTGGACATCCCGTCAACTCAAATGTACCTATACCGCAACGACTTATTCCCGCTCGCATTCGTCGAAGCAAACAACACGCTTGACCACATTGAATGGGTCGTCAAAGATTCACGTGAACGATTAAACTATGAACTACCCATGCTTCGAATCCTACGCCTCAAAGTAACCACCAAAAAAACACGCAGAATTCCAACTTTCAAAGATGAGTTAGGTTCGATTACTCTTCAAACCGACAATGAAACCATCGCCATCAACTCGAATAGCGAACCCGACAAACTCACCCAACTCGGAGACGCTTTCCGTGCAATCGACCCTGATGTGGTTTTGACCGAGGGAGGAGATTCATTCATCTTCCCATATCTCGCACGAAGAGCGCAGCACCACCATATCCTCCATGAGATGATTCTCGGCAGAGAGGAGACCCCGCTCCGCGTCTATGAGGTGCAGGGGCACAGTTACTTCTCGTACGGGAAGATACTGTTCAAACAAACCGCCGCACGACTACCGGGACGTTTGCATGTGGATGAGGCGAATGGCTTCATCAGCAACGACTGCGGGCTTGAGGGTCTTTTCGAGGTGGCTCGCACATGCATCGTACCTCTACAAAGGGCATCGCGAACGACGATCGGTACCAGCATGACTTCCCTTCAACTCTACACCGCGGTGAAAGCCGATGTACTCATCCCTTGGAATAAGAATGAGCCGGAGGAGTGGAAGAACGGGAACGAACTAATAGTTGCTGACCGCGGCGGTTTCATCTATGAACCACAATTCGGCCTCCACGAATCGGTCGGCGAACTGGACTTCTCCTCTCTCTACCCAACCATAATGCGCAACATGAATCTGAGTGGTGAAACCGTACGCTGCGCATGCTGCCCTAACTCAACCAACCGAGTCCCCGAACTCGGATGGAACATTTGCGAGCAATGGGAGGGCATCGTGTCAAGATCGTTGGATATATTGCTCCGGAAGAGAGCGCTTTACAAAAAGTACAGGAAAGAGACTTCAGACCCCCCTATTCGGCTGCGCTATGACCGACGTCAAGCCGCGCTCAAATGGATCTTAGTCTGCTCATAGTCGTCGAAAACGGCGGCGGGCAATCGGCTACCTAGGGTTCAAGAACGCTAGGTTCGGGAGAATAGACGCGCATATTGCAACCTGCGCCTTCTCCCGCCAAATTCTCAGAAAAGCTGTTGCAATAGCCGAATCGAGAGGCTTCAAACTAGTACACGGAATCGTTGACTCCATGTGGCTTTTGAAGCCCGGTGCAACTCCCGCCGAGTACGAAGGTCTCTGCCGCGAGATCGAAGCCCAACTGCATTTCCCAATTGAGTTTGAGGGGCTCTACAAGTGGATTGTTTTTCTGAACTCGCGAACAGATCCACGCATCCCGGTCCTCAACCGGTACTATGGTGTCTTTCAAAACGGGAAGCTCAAACTCCGAGGTATCGACCTCAGGAAGCACGACACGCCCGGAATCGTCAGGCGTTGTCAGTCCGATATGTTAGCACTGCTCGCTAAAGCAGAGAACTCTGAAGAGTTCAAGGCACTCATACCCGAAGCTCTCACCGTGGTCAAGTCCTATGTCAACCTGGTCCAACATGGGGCTGTACCCGTGGAGGATTTGACGATTGAGAAACGCCTCAGCAAAAACCCCAACGAATACCGAAACATGGTGCCGCAAAGCATCGCTGCCCAACACCTCGTTCGGGAGGGCATGAAAGCCCATGCAGGTCAAACAATCAGCTACATCCTAACGTACGATAAGTCGCGGATAACTCAGAACCGGGCTATCCCAACTGAGTTAATGAACGAAGACTCTAACTTCGACTCTAAACGATACGTTGACCTACTACTCTCCTCAACCACCAACCTCCTACTCCCATTCGAGTACGATCCATGTGCACTCAGAGAGTCACTTCAACGAACGCTATGAGGCAGAAACTAACAACAATGAAGCTCAGTAATAGAACCGTACACCGAAAGTCCACAAAATCAGACCCTATGGTCGACCATCATGACGATGTCTCCTAACATTCTTCATGCGGTTAGGTTTCCGGCGCCAAATTCGTTAAGAGATTTGATAGACACTATCGTTTTTGAAATCGACTCTAAACTCGCTTTCTCTACCTATCTAAGGTTCATCCGCGTAAGTCTACGGCCAGCGGTAAAGGGGTCAATTTTGTGCGATTCAACTTGGTTCAATAACATCTCGAACTTCTTGGAGGAAGCTAACTCTTGGAGTGACACTTCATCAAAGTACATCTTCGCTGCGTCGAGGATTTGGGAGCGCAAGCCGTCTTTGTCCGTGAGACCTAGCTCTTTTCTACGGCGAACCTGGAAGTGTTGGTTAATTGCCTCGGCGAGGGCGTTTATTCCATCGCCTGTCGTGGCAACAGTCTTAAGGACACGGGCGCGCCAACCATTGACGGAGTCAGCCATAATTATCATGGAGTATATTTCTTGGGCAGTTTGGTCGGCATTCTCTTTGTCTGCCTTGTTGACGACAAAGATATCTCCGATCTCCATAATGCCTGCCTTCAGGGCTTGAATCTCATCACCCAACCCAGGAGCGGTGACGACAACGGTCGTGTCAACTAACGTCTTTACGTCTACGTCAGATTGGCCCGCTCCAGCGGTTTCCACTATTATTTGATCGGTTGATGTCGCGTCTAGTATGCGCACGGCGTCTTCTGTTGCGCGCGCAATTCCGCCAAAATGGCCGCGGGTCGCCATGCTTCTGATGAACACTCGTGGGTCGCCCGCGAGTTCTCCCATCCTTATTCGGTCGCCGAGTAATGCTCCGCCCGTAATTTGGCTCGATGGGTCAACTGCGACTATCCCTACTGTTTTTCCTGCCTTGCGGTAGTGTTTTGCGAGTTGTGAGATTAAGGTGCTTTTTCCGCAGCCTGGTGGCCCCGTTATCCCGACGATATTTGCCTTTCCGCGCAACCAGTAGAGTTTTGCGAGGATGTCGATTCGTGAATTAGGATCGTTTTCTGCCATGGACATGAGTTGTGCGATTGCCCTCCGGTCATGTTTGAGGGCTTTCTGCAACAACGCATTGAGTTTTACTTTCTTTCGGCTTTCACGCATTTTCCCGCGGAGGCTCCTCTTTGTTCCATATGATGGTCTTCGGGTGGAATTCGCCGTAGGCTTGCATATTCGCGATCGTGCTGACCCGTACTCCCACTCGCCCGACCTCACTTTGGGTTCGTTCGCTATCCGAGTCATATCCGAGTTGAGGGGGGAGGTCGAAGGCGGTACTGAGACCTGTTTGTCCCTGAGATACCAGAAACTTGAACCGTTCATTGGTTGCTTCAGCACTCCCAAAGCCCGAGTACTGAAGCATCGTCCAGCGTCTCTCCCCATACATAGTCGGGCATATACCACGTGTGAATGGAAACGCACCAGGCTCTCTAAATTCGTCGGCACGAGATTCAACTGCTCCTGGAGCATGGTAGACTGCGCGAACCGGGATACCGGACGCGGTTACTCGTTCTGAACTCAATTATCGTCCTCCTTTCCCGCTGTCAAATGTCATATTGCTAGATAGCAAAATAACATTTCACCCAAAAGATGATAAACGCCGCTCCGCTGAACCTTCTTAGCTCTAAACGTGACGTATTATGTCACAAAAGGCGAAGAACTACTGGAGAACTAAGGCAGAGAATTTTTCGCATCAGCGGAAAGAACCTGGAACTCTTTTCGATAACAAGGCTAGGCGTAAAGTCGCGTCGCTACAACGAAAATGGGTCAGGTCTACGCTCAAACCATGGGTGGGCAAGTTACCTGAACGGAAGGACACGTTCGAAGATCCTTCCGAAATCTCCCTAAGAACTGTTTACACACCATTAGATGTTGCGCATCATGAATACGAGAAGGAGGTCGGGTTGCCGGGCGAGTTTCCCTATACGCGTGGAATCTATCCAACTATGTACAGGGGCCGCCTTTGGACGATGCGGATGTTCTCTGGCTATGGAACGCCTGAGGAGACTAACTCGCGGCTGAAGTATCTTCTCAAAGAAGGTGAAACCGGTCTCAGCATCGCATTCGATATGCCCACGTTGTATGGTGTTGATGCAGATCACCCGAGGTCTGAGGGCGAGGTTGGAAAATGTGGTGTCTCAGTTTCCTCGCTTAGAGACATGGAGATTATTCTTGATGGAATACCGCTTGACGAAGTCAGCACTTCAATGACCATTAACGCTCCAGCATCTGTGTTAACCTGCATGTACCTAGCGACGGCTGAGAAGCGTGGGCTCTCAGCTTCTAAACTACGTGGCACCGTTCAGACAGATATTTTGAAAGAATACGCTGCCCAGAAAGAATGGGTTTACCCACCCGAGGCTCACCTTCGAATAATCCGAGACATGATGGTATACTCAACGAAGCATCTGCCGCAATGGAATTACGTTAGTGTCAGCGGCTACCACATCCGTGAAGCCGGATCGAGTGCTCTCCAGGAACTTGCCTTCACTTTGGCTGATGGCTTCGCTTACATCGACTTGGGACTTAAGGCAGGCTTAAGAGTGGACGCATTTGCTCCCCGGCTCTCGTTCTTCTTCAACTGCGGCATGGACTTCTTTGAGGAGATTGCGAAGTTCCGCGCGGCTAGGAGAATCTGGGCCAGAGTGGTCAAGGATAAGTACCATGCGAGAAATCCGAGGTCCCTGCTGATGCGCTTCCATACCCAAACTTCCGGTGTCTCGCTAACTTGGCAGCAACCCTTGAACAATATAGTAAGGACGACTGTCGAGGCCTTAGCAGCGATTCTAGGCGGTACTCAATCATTACACACAAACGCCTACGATGAAGCTTGGGCCTTGCCTACAGAGCAAGCGGCTTTGATAGCGTTACGAACGCAGCAGGTCATTGCTGAGGAAACCGACGTTGGTGACGTCGTTGACCCTCTGGGTGGATCATACTATGTTGAATGGCTTACAGATGAAATGGAGCAAAGAACTTACGACTACCTCGCCAGAATCGAAGATATTGGCGGTGTGTTAGCAGCGATCAAGAAAGGGTTCATACAAAGGGAAATCGCAGACACGTCGTATAGACATCAAAGGCAAATGGAAGAAAAGAAGAGGATCATGGTTGGGGTAAATGCTTACAAAATGGATGAAGCATCTCCTATCAAGACGCTTAGGATCGCCGAAGGCACGAGGAATAAGCAGATTGAACGACTCCGTGAGGTAAAGAAAGTGCGAGATAATGTTTCAGTGCGAAATGCCCTCGGACAACTTCGCAAATCCTTCGACGATTCTGAGTCGAACTGCATTTACCCTATGCTCAAGGCGGTGAAATCTTATGCGACGCTCGGAGAGATCGTCGAGGTGGGCAGGCAGGTATTCGGTGAATGGAAGGAGCCTTCGATACTGTAACGTGGGGGTGGAATTATCTCCAGACTGAAGACGATGAGTAAGACACAGCAAAGGAAGATTAGGGTCCTGGTCGCTAAGCCCGGGCTTGCGTAAAGGTACGGCCAAACGGGCATGACCGTGGCGCCCTCGTCCTCTGCAGGGCTCTCAGGGACGCCGGCATGGAGGTAATCTACGCCGGACTTCTAGCCAGCCCAGAACAGGTAGCGCAAATGGCGATGGACGAAGACGTAGATGTCGTCGCGTTAAGCCTTCTGAACGGAGCTCATATGACAGCATTTCCGAAAGTGGCGAAGGCCTTGAAGGCGAAACATGCTACCGACATTCTGCTGGTTGGTGGCGGGATTATACCGGATGAGGATAAGCCGAAACTGGAAAAACTTGGCATCACAGGAAACTTCGGGCCTGGGACCTCTCTAAAAGCGATCGTTGATCACATAGTAAGCCGCGTGCAGAAAGAACGCTGGAAATAGACCTCTGTAGATTGACGCTGTTCAAGTTATTTTCTCAAAATACTCTATGTCAACGATGGAGCCGATGCGCTTCGACTTCTCTTTGAAGACCACGCGAGCCCTGTCCCCTATTGCAACTTCACCTTTCACCTTGTGCACTAACCCTCCATGCGCCGAAGGGAACCTTACTAAGGTGACCGCAAAACCTAGGGGAATTTGCGACCTCTGAAAAGGGGTTGCAATATCTTCAATTATTGCCATTCGTTCCATCGAGCGCAGCAATAGTGATTACAGTAGATGTCACCCTATGGCAAAACCAATCGCTAGCATAGTCTCAGCAGGCATCACGAAATTCGGGGTCCGCGATGGCTTGTATATGAGGGAACTCTTCGCGGAGGCAACGAAGGAAGCTTTCAACCACTGTCCTAACCTGGATCCTAGAAGAGACGTTCAGGCGTTATTCGTTGGGATGATGAGCGACTCATATGAGCACCAGGCTCACGTGGCACCCTTATTCTTAGATTGGATTGGGCTCACGCCAATTCCTGCCTTTCGAACGGAAGCGGCTTGTGCTTCATCTAGCGTAGCTATGCGTACCGCTTTGTTCGCTATTGCATCCGGGATGTACGACGTCGTATTGGTTGGCGGCGTCGAAAAGATGACTCACGTAAGCACTACTGGTGTCACTGAAATTCTCGCGATGGCATCTGACTTTCCTTTTGAACAGTGGCATGGGATCTCATTTCCAGGTATCTTTGGTATGATGGCGGTGGACCATATGCATCGTTACGGAACAACCGAGGAACAGATGGCGAAAGTGGCCGTTAAGAATCATGACCATGGAGTCCTAAATCCCAAAGCACATTTCCAGAAGCGCATAACCGTCGATGACGTTCTCACCTCTCGGACGGTCGCTTGGCCCTTGAAGCTATATGATTGCTGCCCAAGATCAGATGGTGCCAGTTGCCTCGTGATGACATCTCCAGAGGTAGCAAGACGGTTCACGGACACACCCGTAAATATCATCGGCTCGGGCCAGGCACAGGATACACTTGGTCTGTTCGACCGAGAGAACTTCAGTAGCATGAAAGTAACAAGAATTGCAGCGGAGCAGGCTTACAAAAAAGCCGGAGTAGGCCCAGCGGACATTGATGTAGCTGAGTTGCATGACTGCTTTACGATCGCTGAAATCATGGCCTATGAAGACTTGGGGTTCTGCGGACAAGGCAAGGGTGGGAGCCTAATAGACGAGGGTGTGACCCATCTTGGTGGAAAGTTACCTACCAACACCAGTGGCGGGCTCAAGGCTAAGGGTCACCCGGTTGGCGCAACGGGCACCGCTCAAGCGTGTGAAATCTACCTACAACTGACTAACCAAGCGGGCCGAAGACAGGTTGCCGGAGCGGAGGTGGGTTTGACCGAGAATGTTGGTGGTGCAGCATCGACCGGTGTCGTGCAGATATACAGGAGGGGAGACTAGGCGGTGTCATCGATGGTCGAATCTGGAACGGATAAGGATTCATTCATACGGGATGAAAATGGGGTAATTCTTCCTACCATAGAAAACTTCTACCGATTTTGCGGTCAAAGAAAACTGATGGGTGTGAAATGTAATAGGTGTCAAACCATTTTATGGCCTCCAAGAAGCATATGCCGCAAATGCTTTGGAGATAAGTTCGATTGGGTTGAGTTTCAGGGCAAAGGCATGTTGTTGACCTACACGATCATTCACTTTCCGCCAACCCAATTCCAAGCTATGGCCCCATATGCTGTAGGGATCGTAAAACTGACGGAAGGGCCGCAATTGCCTGGGATGATTAGATACGTTAAGCTGGAAGACTTGCGGATTGGGTTGAATCTACAAGTTGACTTTGAGAGCACGGTACCGAAGGAATGGCCGCGGTGGCCCCGGTACTTCTTCAAAACATCTAGTTGACTCTAGCTGAATCCGCCCGAAAACCACTATTCCTACTGGAATTAATCAGGCCTTAGAATATTAATATAGGAATAGAAGGCTGACCGGCCTTCCAAACTTGCTAGGTTACTTAACATGGTGGAAGTGCATCTATCGGGCGTTTTTCCACGTTCAGAGAAACTCATTGACGCGACCAGGGCGGCTGTCCGCGGAAATCTGCCTCAAGCTGAGGTCGATATGGTTCTCCGGCAAGATATCGACTCACTCGTTGGGTTACAAGAAGAGTCTGACTTGGATGCCTTAGTAGACGGGCAATTGAATTGGCAGGACTTGTTTAGGCCATTCAATGAGCTACTAACCGGGATTGATCTTGGAAGTCTAACACGCTGGTTCGATAACAACACTTTCTACCGAAAACCAATAATTGTCGAAAAAGTCTCCCTCAAAAGCAACGGCCTCCAACAATACTTCCGAAGCGACCTGTTGCCCAAAGTTTCCCATAAGAAAGCTATACTTCCCGGTCCATTCACATTCGCTCATTTATCCGAGAACAGAGCCTACTCATCGTTCTCAGATTTGGTAAATGACCTAGCTCGGGCTTTGCAAAGGCTCGTTGCAGCTCTGCAAGAAAGGGGGTATGAATATTTCCAGTTTAACGAACCTTCCATTTGCGCCCCCGGCCGGACACAACACGAGTTGGAAATTGCTAAGCACGCCTACGAAACTTGTGCCCGCGGGATTCGTGGCAAGAGTATTATCCAGACCTACTTTGGTGACGCAAGCCAAGTAATCGAAACCCTTCTTGATTTTCCTGTAGATTCAATTGGAATAGACTTCTACGCAACTTCCGTAGACAGCTTGAAGGAATACGACTTCAATAAGATCCTAGGGTGCGGATGTGTTGATGGGAGGAACTCTCTCCTCGAATCACCAAAGGAACTCAAGGCGTTTGTTTCTCGAGCAAGGGAGAGCTTGGAACCCCTCGATATCTATCTCACACCAAACTGCGACCTGGAGTTCCTGCCCGAGATCGTGGCGGAAAAGAAAGTGCGACTTCTAGGAGAAACAAAGAGGCTGGTGATCTAAAGAGATGAAAGACAAACTATTCTCGGTGCAGGAGATCGGAAGCCTTCCAAAGGCACCTTGGTTACTAAATTATCTTAGAGGTAGAGACGTAGGGCTGTCTGGCCTTGACCACCTCTCAAAGTGGTCGAAGGTTTCGGGATTTGAGAATGAATCGGAAACTCGAACCATTTTGGCCGAGCCGAAAAATGCTGCGAAGCAAGCACGGCTTCGGGAACTCGCGTCCATATTTGCCATACGTTACCTAGAGTCCGCCGGATTAGATTACGTATACGATGGAGAAGAGAACCGAATAGAGATGTATGAACACCCCGTGAGAAACTCAGGTGGGTTCGAATTCTATGGCCACGTCAGATCCTTCGACAGTCGGTACTATCGCAAGGCGGCCTGTGTCTCCAATGTCACATTCCGCCAAGCCTACCATCTCGACGAATTCCTACTCATCAAACAGCATGCGAAGCGCCGAGTCAAGGTACCCATAACTGGACCGTACACGATAGCGGAGTGGTCATTCAACGAATATTATCAGAAGCAACGAGCCGCGGACTACATGGATTTTAGGAAGCTAAAGTTTGAAGCGAAAAGAGACTTCGTCCTGGACGTTGCCAAACAAATCATACAACCCAACCTCAAGGCACTCGTCGACGCCGGCGCCGAGTGGATTCAGGTAGATGAACCCGCACTCACCACTAAACCCGACGAAGTACCATTCTTCGTCGATGCCTACAACGAGTGCACCGCAGGAATCTCATCCAAGTTGAGCGTCCACATCTGCTTTAGTGACTACCGGCCCCTCTACCCCCACATCTTAGACCTCAAGAACTGCAGCCAACTAGCCCTAGAATTCGCAAACCGCGACGATGAAAAAAGATCAGCCTATGACCAATTGAAACTGCTGAACGAGTTTGGCGACAACAGAGAAGTTGGTCTAGGAGTCGCAGACGTGCACGTAGACAAGATCGAAAGCCCGGAACTCATTAAGGACAGGATAGAATACGCCTCAAAAATTCTAAGGGACCCAGCGAGAATATACGTTAACCCAGATTGCGGACTCCGTACCCGCTCATGGGACGTGGCATATGCAAAACTCACCAACATTGTGAAAGGGGCCGACCTGGCTAGACATTCACTCTCATAGGAAAGCGATCAGGCCATCCATGAGAATTACCGAAATAATGAAGCGCGGCGACCCCGTCTTCTCCCTTGAATTTTTTCCTCCCAAAACGCAGGAAGAGACGACTCAACTCTATGTGACTCTCGGCGACCTCAAGAGCTTGAACCCAGGATACATCTCTGTTACCTATGGTGCCAGCGGGGGGACGAGGGATAAGACGATCGAGATCGTAACCAAGGCAAAGCGTGAGATAGGTCTGGAAAGCATGGCCCATCTTACTTGCGTCGCCAACTCAAAACAACAAATCAAAGACATCCTCGATGAACTTGTTCGCTCAGGAATAGAAAACGTAGCCGCACTCCGGGGCGACCCACCAAGAGGCACAGACAGATTCATTCCTAATCCAGAGGGATTTCAGTACGCAAGCGAACTGACAGCATTCATTCGCAAGTGCTACCCACTATGCATAGCGGTTGCTGGTTACCCAGAGGGACATATTGAATCGCCCGACAAAGAGACGGATTGGGGGCATCTGGCCGAGAAGGTTAGGGTTGGAGCAGATTTCATAATAACTCAACTATTTTTCGATAACCGATGTTTCTTCAGCTTCGAGAAGAGAATGCGCGAGAAAGGAGTCTTCGTCCCAATTATTCCGGGGATTATGCCGATAACAAATTACCAGCAGATCGTCCGATTCACGAAGATTTGTGGAGCGTCAATTCCCGTACAACTAGTTCGTGATCTTGAAGCAATTCAACACGATCCTGATGCAGTGCAGGCGTATGGGATCGAGTATGCCGTACGACAATGCCGAGAGCTGATGCAGCACGGAGTACCTGGATTGCATTTCTACACGCTGAACCGATCCAGAGCAACGCATGAAATCATCCGAAGACTAAAGGGCTAGGCGAGTAGGCGACCCCATCCCTTCAGAACTCTTGAATATGTCGTTCGTGGAGGTGCATTCACTTGGGATTGAAATCTTTCTTCCCAGTTAACGAGTTTTCAAGTTCTGGGTTATGGGCAGTTCATCGAGTGGGGTAACTTGTCAACCTAGCTGTACCTCAATCGATTCTTGGTCGTTCCCGGCTGGTTCGTTCTGTTCTTATCGTGGTTTCTGATAGTTACTCCATACTGCCAGCTGTGTTAGGGATAAAACCTGAGCTCCTGTGGTGGGAATATTGGCATGGTCCTGCACATCTCGGTGCCCGTCGCAACTCAAATGTTTTATTTTACAGGAGTCGATGTCGTTTCTGAGCTAAAATGCAGAAAACCACCGGTCGTACTCCTACAGGGATCTCTGGGCTTGACGAAATGATTGGGGGTGGGTTCCCTCAGGGTAGAGTTTTGTTGATACTCGGTGAACCGGGGGCAGGAAAGACAATATTTTGCTCTCAGTATCTCTTTAACGGGATAACGAAGTTCGGGGAAAATGGCCTGCTCGTTAGCATGGAAGAGAACAGAAACCACTACGATTGGGAGATGAACCAGTTCGGCTGGAACTTTAATTCCGCCGAGAAACAGGGCAAGTTCTCTTTCGTTGATGCCTCTCCAATACGTGCAATCCCCGGCGAGGTGAAAATTGGTAAGCTTACTATTGGGCGCCAAGATTTCTCGTTGCTGAGCCTTCTAGAACTCATACGAAACAACGCGAAGTCAATAGATGCGAAGAGGATCGTTGTTGATCCAGTGTCCTTGTTGATATTTCAGTACCCAGACGAAACTCAACGCCGGAAAGCCCTGCTGGACCTAGTTGAGGCTATGACGGATACAGGCGCAACATGCCTCTTATCCTCTGAACTGCGCCGGGTTGGTTTGAAAGGCCGAACACTTCAAACTGAAGAGTACCTAGTACACGGAGTGGTCCTCATGCAAACCATTGCCGTCGGCCAAGCCCTGGAACGCACAATCCAAGTGGAGAAGATGCGTGGGACCCAGATTGATCGACAGCCCAGGCCTTATAGGATTACTGAGAAAGGAATTGAAGTGTACCCGAGAGAAACCGTGCTCTAGGCGGCGTTCCCTAGAAAATTCACTTTTTCGTTCTTCTTCTGCTGGTGGATCCTTTTCGGCTCGTACTGGCAGAAGCCGTTGATGTTTCAGGAGTCGTAGTCTGAGCTGGCTCTGGTTCGAGAGGGGCTGGTGGCGGGGTCGTGAGCATTGTCCACCCGATCCATCCGGAAATCACGAGAACTAGAAGTACAAAGAGCAGGACGGGAATCCCTACCGCCCAATCATGCCAGTACTGGGGTAGGCCGATGACTGGAGCGAAAAAGGCGACCAAGTAGACGATGGCGACGACTATTGAGATTAGGAAGATTACAAAGCCGTAGCTTTGGTCTTTGCTCATCGGGAGTTCACGATCTCATCGCCAATACTTGTTGAAGCGAATATAAGCTCTTCGTAGATTTTCCGTCTGAAATGTGTTTTCCTCAAATCTTCACATTGATTCGGTCCTCCCTCGTGGTTCTTGCTGACCGCAAGCCTACTTCGCAAAAACAGAGGCTTTCTCCAAAACGAGCGAAGATTGATTGGAAACGCGAGAAAACCGTAACGGAGACGGAAGTAGGCTGCGACATGGGAGCTACAAGCCTAAGACGAAGTAGATGGAATCACCATCAAAATTACGCAGGTCTACTTAGACGCCGACGGCCACGACGACGATATTGCTTTCAGCCGTGATTGGGGGTTTGACTTGAGTCAGATCAATGTTCCTGTGAAGGTGTGGCAGGGGGCGAAGGACCGGATGGTTCCGTTCACGCGTTCCATCTCGTTATTGTGAACTGTAGTCGTTGGTAGTTTTCTAGTGTGTGTCATTCATACTTGAGAGCGTTTACTGGACTCTTCTTTGAGGCTAACCAAGCAGGATATAGCCCAGCGGCAGTGGCAAGAGCAATAGGAAATGTTAGAGCGAACACAACGAGCTCAGGCGAGAATACAGGTTGAATGGCCCCACCCCCAAAACTCATTCCTGGTCCACCACGCGAACCGCCGCCCCCAAAGCTAAAGAATCCACCCATCAGGAAGGCTAACACGTAACCAAGAGCTGTCCCAGCCCATGCTCCAATCATTCCGGTCAGAGCGGCTTCTGACAAGAACATTCCCATGATTTGTCTCGGTCGATATCCTATGGCTTTTAGGATACCGATCTCTCTCGTCCGTTCCATTACGGAAACGTACATCGTGTTGATGATACCGATTGTCGCAACGAACAAGGATACTGCGCCTATGCCTCCCAAGAAAACGCCCAGCGAACCTGTTATTGATTCTATACTCGACAGGATTTGCCCTGGGCTGATCACGCGAACGTTCGTCCCGTAGTACGCCGTGATGGTATTGTCGACCGCCGTCACGTCATTTGAGTTGTCCACGACCACGTAGATTCCTGAATAATATGGTGACTTCGCTAGGAATGACGCGCCTTGCAGTGAGATGTAGACAGTATCGTCCACGTCGCCTGACAAGGTTGTACCGTACTGGGCGAGGATTCCTCTCGCGAGTACTCCATAAGTCATAGTAGTGCTTTTCCCGTTTCTTATTGATAGACTCATGTCCACAAGTTGGTTTACGCCGATCGGTGTACCAGAGGTCGGGTTTGCGATACTCCAGCCGACAACAGCGGAGGTGGCATCGCTTGGAGCAGGCATCGAGCCGCTTTCAACAGTCAATCCCTTGTACAAGGTAGGAAGCGCAGTCAGATCAATTCCCACTAGGGTCGCACTCAACGATGCCCCACCCTGAGAGACCGACCCGCCGTAGCTGTAGTAGGGATACTCGGCTACGACATTTGGAATAGTTTTCAAATATGAAACGTCGAGCGCACTCAACTGGTAAGTGCTGGTCGACGACGACAGAAAGAACCCCCCCGACGTCCTTAAGGTCAAAATGTTAGTCCCAGTCTTTTCTATGTTAGCTGAGATCCCGGCGTTTAGTCCAGCTGAGCTCGCAATTAAAGCGATAAGTATTGCAGACCCAACGGCGATGCCCATGATCGTAAGAAGACTGCGGATCTTACGATCTCGTAACGCTTTCCAGGCTAATCTGAAGAAATCGAAGAGCAGCATAGACTTCTCCCCTGGCCAATCCCTATAGGAATCCTCCTAGAGTCAGCGAAAAAGCTTCGTAATCACGAGAAGTTCAAAGCCGAACATGCCGACTCTAGATACTGTGGAACCCTACGCTTCGACAAACCTTCATAGGCGTGCATATCGGATCCGCAGATGCCGGCAGCTTTGACTCTAATCACGGCCTCTGAGGGACCTGCACTCGGCTTCGGAACGTCTTCTATTCGAGTGTCTTTTCCCCCATACCAGACAGCTGCTTTCACGTTCTCACCAACACCATGCGTCCCATTTGTCGTGTCTTAGCCTGAACCACTGTGCCGACTTGTCCCACATTCATCGAACGGTCTCCGCTCTGATATTCGCTTGACACGACTCACCTTAATCAAGCAAGTTATGCCCGCACGCTCTGGCAGGAGTCAGTGGCTACCCAGATTGAGCGCGTGCATGCGCTCCCATTCGCGGCTTGAGTTCCATGGTGAAGAAGGTCAGCGAATGTGTCGAAGACTACTACACCGGGAAGTTCTGTGTAGTTTGTTATTGTTGTGCAAATTCTTCGCTGTGGGATCGTCGAGGCTCACATTTCCTCAATGCTGCCGAGATTCCCTGTCTCTTATGATCAAATCTGATTCTTATGACAAGAGCGAGGCCGATCCGCGGTCGAGGAACATTGTAACATTGGATTTCGTGCGGAGAATTGATCCGGGGCAATTGGGTGTCACGGGGCCTTCGAGTGCTGCTTTGACAGCTTTTGCTTTGCGTTCTTCAGGAACCACCGCCAAAACATGTTTCGCGCTCAATAGGGCAGGTACTGTTAGCGTGATGGCTTGTCGAGGGACGTCGTCTATTGTTGGGAAATGTCCTTCGTGAACTTGTTGCATGCGGCATTCGTGGTCAAGGGTTACCAGCTTGAGGGTTTCTTTGGTTTGAAAATCAGCTGGCGGGTCGTTGAAGGCCAAGTGCCCGTTTTCCCCAATTCCTAACACACATATGTCCGGCGGGAACTTACTCAGCAATTCCGCATACCGCTTCATTTCCGCGTTCGCATCCACCGCATCGCCATTCATGGGGTAGAAGGCCGCAGGATGAACGTAGTCCACCAACTTCTCACGAATATAGCGGGAGAAGCTGGCCGAATGCTGATCAGGCATGCCCAGATATGCGTCCATATGAAAAACCAGCACCCTGTCCCATGGGATCTGCATCTTCGTTCGAAGTGCACTCATGAATGTTAGCTGGGAGTTGCCCGTGGCCAGAACTACTGCAGCACGATCCCGTTCACGCAACGTTTCTAGTATCAGATCGCTGAAGTGCTTTGCAGCCTCTTGGCCGACTTGCTCATTTGATTCAAGGACGAAGACCGGCATGGAACCATAAGTCTTCGGTGTTACCGGTTGGCTTCTCATTTTCCATCCAACTCTACGTAACTGGCGTTGTTCGGTAATTACCTTAGTGTTAGAAACCTTTTGAAAACCGAATGCGTTCCCTTATCGCTCGCTTTTCCCTGACAAAACAAGAGTATCCCACCCGGCGCCTAACAGGACAGCATTCCATTCCGTCTCCGGGTGTAACAGTCCGCCAACTACTACACCACCTAAGAAAACAAACAGCATGACGTCAACGACGAATTGGTGTCTGCTCTTCGAGAGTTTTCCGTTTGTATGCCACCGTATGAAAAAAGGCAGACCGGCTCCTAATCCTACCCAGAAACCCGCTAAGTAGGCGTTAAGCATCATGCTAACTCCCGTTACTCACCACGCGTCGCGTTTTGGATCGGTCTTCAAGACTTCGAAGAGCAAACTCATTTTTGATGAGGAACCTGAGGATCGTTCTGGTTGCTATTATGCCAACTCAAACAAGCATAGAGCTTCCTTTGCTCAAGGTTATAGCGGACAGCGGCGGTCGAATCCCCCCCTCCGAAGAAGACTTGGCCAGCCAGCTAAAGTCTGGTGGAAACCGTTGGAGGGACAGTGTACTTTGGACAAGATTGGCTCTTGTTAGGGCCGGAGAACTGGACGGCTCCGTAAGGGGCATATGGAAAATCACGGACAAAGGGAAGTCTAGGCTTGAACAAGAGTGGTCTTCTTGGAAACCACGGTATCGAAGGCAAGTCTTGGCAAGAGTTCTGGTGACAGGAACCATAGCACCTGCCAAGGAAGAAGTTGCAGGTGAGAAGAACCCTCAAGAGATATTGGAGGACACATTAGACACCATAGATGAGAATCTCAAGACAGAGATTCTAGACACCTTATCGAGTATAGACCCATCATTGTTCGAGAATATTGTAGTAGTTATGGTCGTGGAGTAACTAACAAGCCGAACGAACGCGCTTCGAAAATCTTTGCTCGACCTGGTTACGGGGCAGAAACTCAGAAAAATCGACGATGAAACAAAGGAGTGGTTGTTAGGCTGGGCTGATTTCTTCATCAAGTCAGGAGGGTTCTACCAATGGTGAACTCGGAAAACTCTGAGTTTCATAGCGACGAAGTTAACGAGCACTGCATTGATCTTCTGACTAAGACTGACTCCATGTTATCTACACCTGTTGTTCATTCATTAGCATGCAAACCTACCACAACTATCTAGGACCACACATGGCTTTGAAAGGTAAAACGCCTGCCGAGGTTGCGGGAATCGAAATTCTTATGGCTACATGCGGCTTGTAAGTGGCGACTACGTCATGAGCGAACAATGCACGCGATGTGGCCGAGCTATGGTGGAGTCCAGTCCGATAGACGGGGTTCTATTGATGTGCCAGGGCTGCAATCGCGAAGAGGCATTATGCGACTGCAAGCCACTTCACAACTAGCGAGGTTTCGATCGGGAGAGAATAAATCGTTGACTTTAATTGAAAACGCGAGTCAGAAACGTACAGAGTTTTAAGAACTTACATATCTCTCTGAATTGTGCCTTGAAAGGCACACTGGTTTCACTAGTTATTTTCGTTGTGGTCGCGCACTCGCCCCAAATGTGTTCTTCTAATTGAAAGAACACAAAAGGAGAAACTGTCGGGACGATAATTGGTTTCGTCGTCCTCTAGTCTTGAAACCACTATCCCGACGTTTCACGTGAAAGGCGGTCTAGCAGCTCATCTAAGATTTGGGGGCGCTCAAGGAGCATTTGAGAAATGAAATGAAATGTAGCTACGCCTAACTGTCACGTATACGCTTTTTCAGCTTCTCAACTCTACTCTTCTTATGAAAGATACGATCTCTCAGTTTCTTTTTTCTTCTAAATAGAGGCATTATAATTCTCCGAAATGATTGCGGTTCTTGCCAGATATCAGTTTTGCGATACGGACTCCGATTGGTACTGCGCAAAGGGAAGCCCAAGGACTAGCGATCCTTGGCTACGGAACCTTGACGAGCTCTCTCTCTTTGTGGCTCATGGGGTTATCCAAATTCGCCTGTGACAAGTAGCGCAATACCATTTACCATCGGCAGGAGATAGGGGGTTACCGCATATGGGGCATGGAACCACCTGAGGAATCGCGATAGGGATCGGAGCTGGGCCAACTGCAGCCGTAGGGGTTCTGGTGAAGATGAAGATTAATGGTAGAAGAACCAGTAGCCCTATCAAACCGAGCAGAATGAATGGAATAATATTCAATTCCGCAGAACACGCGCCGACGTTGACATTGATGGTAACTTGCCTCACAATTCCGCCGCCGTTTCCTTGAACGGTTATTGCGTATGACCCTGGCGATACGCTGCATGGAGTAACGATTGTGAGCACGGACATAGCTTGTCCATTCGGGGGAGGTGTGACGGAAGGAAGAGAGTAAGCTAACGACATTCCATTTGGATTACCGGACGCGGTGAGTGAGACCGCGTTGTTGAAACCATTGAGCGATTGAACAAGTATAGTGGTTGTGTTCGTTCGTCCCGGTTGGCTAGTTGGTTGCGTCGGCACGAATAGGGAGCTTGGGGCAACAGATAACGTGAATGCTGGGGTAACCGCAACCAGAGTTACCAGAGTTACCGTGGCTGTATGCACTAGACTCGAGCTAGATCCGATGACACTGATAGTGTAGGTTCCGTTTGGCGTCGTTGTCGAAGTCTGCACTTGGAGCGTAGAGGTGAAGGGGGTTTGTCCCGAAGAAGGATTTAGAGTCCACATGACTCCCTGTGGAGGAGGTGAGGATACGACTAAGCTAACCGATACTGGGCTGCCACATGCGGAAGCGGATGACCCGACCGCAACGTTGTAAGTTACGGACCCTCCCGGTACTACGCTCTGCGATGTTGGAGTCGCCGTCAGCGTGAAATCAAAGTTAGGCATGAGGGATTGACTGACGGCGGCCGTGTTACCGGCACTGTCGTAGGCTGTAACGCTTACGCAGTAGTTTGCTTGGGCCGCATATTGGTGCGCTCGAATATCGCTGACTTGGCTTTGACCGGAGAACGGAACATCTAGCGTGGCACCATCACCGAAGTCCCAATGTAGGCTTGTTATCCAGAGTCCGCTGGCCGTCTTGGCGGCCACATTGAATACGTATGCTGGTGGGTAGGCGGTAGTCAGCTGAGGAGCCGCATCGAACCATACTTGCAACACTGGAGCGTTTGCAAGGCCAAAACTACTCCCAAGCGCATAAGCAGGCACAGAGGCGGCACACATTGGCAGAGACATGACGAACAAAGCCAAGAAAAGCAGAGACCTCAACAGCATACCATCCAGACAAGGCTATGAACGACGGTTCAGCCTTGAACTGTCCAGTTAAACCGTCTTTACGCAACGAAGTTCAATTTCGAGGAACGTGGGACCATTTCTTGATTCTACTGTGAATTGGATGCAAATCCCTGTGATTATGGGCTTTCTTGCCGCTCTCACTGACTTCCTACGACTTGTCCCCAGCGAGATGCGAGCGATACAAGCTAAGCAGCAGGAGACAGGGTTCATCAATGTTAGCGAACTTATCGAGTTACAGAAAGCAGGATTTCAGAGACCCAAGGATGTCCCACCGAAACCTACTCCAAAAGATAGAGCTACCTACGGGAGAGAGCCAAGCAGCGAATGTTCGAGGGAGAGCCAAAGTCGGTTTAGGACTATGTTTCTCGTTTGCTCGGCTAGCTTTTTGGGTGCCGCGGCCCCACGGAAGAGAATTGCATGAAGTGTCGTTTCTACCTTCTCGACCTGAGCGAAGGAGAATGGGAGAAGAAGCCTTGCGTTCGGCTTTGGGGAGTGGACGACCGTGGGCTGAGAGTGTTGATCAGTAGGTTCGTCGTACGCCTTCGAAATCGTTAGATTAGACGGATTCTTATTACTGAATACTTTTCGTGAATTGTTCCGGTATAATTCGTATCGCACCTTTGTCAGCTGAGCTTGCGAACAGTGAATACGATTTCAGCGCCTGAGAAATTGCTCGGTTCCTCTTCTCAGGCGTGAATGCCGAGCTTCCTTTGGACAGCTCCTTGCCGCGTCGTCTTGCGAGTTCATTCTCAGAGATCCGCACGTTGATCGAACGGTTGGGTATGTCTATGTCGAGAATGTCGCCTTCTTGAATCAGTGCGATGTCTCCGCGAGAGGCGGCTTCAGGTGAAATGTGCCCTACGCAGAGACCTGATGTTGCGCCCGAGAAGCGCCCGTCAGTAATGAGAGCGCACGCTTTGTCAAGATGCATCGATTTGAGGTAGGCTGTCGGATACAGCATCTCCTGCATTCCCGGGCCGCCGCGTGGTCCCTCGTAGCGGATAACTACAACGTCGCCGGGTGTGATCTTTCCACCGAGGATGTTCTCAGAGGCAGATTCCTGGGAGTCGTGTACCCGTGCTGGGCCGCTGAATCGAAACATTGATGGGTCAACTCCCGCGGCTTTTATGATCGCTCCGTTGCGAGCAATATTTCCATATAGCACTGCCAAGCCGCCGTCTCTGCTGTAGCTATGAGCAATGTCCCTTATGCAACCTTTCCCTCTGTCGCTGTCTAGAGTGGAATAGCTGGTTTCCTGTGATGCCATCACGAGGTTCCGCCCTGATGCGGCGGGTGCACTGAAATAGATGCTTCGAGCTTTCTCGGTGGAAGTGGGCCGCATAATGTCGTATTCGTCAAGTACGGCCTGAAGGCTTGGTGCGTCGACTCGCTTTACCGTCCCGTCAACCAACCCAGCCTTGGCCAGTTCGCCGAGAATCGCTATGACTCCTCCCGCCCTGTTGACATCTTCAATGTGATATGGTGAGCTTGGCGACACTTTGCAGAGTACGGGAATCCGCTTTGAGAGTGCATCAATGTCATCCAAGCTGAAATCAACTTCAGCTTCCCGTGCGATAGCTAGTAGGTGCAAGACTGTATTTGTCGACCCGCCCATTGCGATGTCAAGCGACATTGCATTAAGAAAGGCCGTTCTTGTTGCGATCGCCCTTGGAAGCACAGATTGGTCGTCATTCTGATAATAGGCCTGCGCCATTTCGACAATTCGACAAGCAGCCCTCTCGAACAAAGTCAGACGGTTCTTGTGCGTTGCGACAATTGTGCCGTTCCCTGGAAACGCCAAACCAAGGGCCTCTGTGAGGCAATTCATGGAGTTGGCGGTGAACATTCCGGAGCATGAACCGCATGTAGGGCATGCAGCTGCTTCTACTTCGGTTACTTCGTCTGCGGAAATCGTTGGGTCTCCCGCCAACACGATCGCGTCGATAAGGTCGTAACGCTTCGATCCTAGCAGTCCTGCCTCCATCGGGCCTCCTGACACGAAAATGGTGGGGAGATTGAGCCGCATCGCTGCCATAAGCATGCCCGGCGTGATTTTGTCACAATTTGAAATGCAAAGCATCGCATCAGCCTTGTGCGCGTTAATCATGTATTCTATGCTGTCAGCGATGAGCTCTCTGGATGGCAGCGAATATAGCATTCCGTCATGACCCATCGCGATTCCGTCATCGATTGCGATTGTATTGAATTCCGCGGCGAAACAACCACGTTCCTCAACAATCCTCTTAACGTATTGCCCAACATCATGAAGATGGGCGTGACCCGGAACGAACTGGGTGAAGGAATTGACGATAGCAATTATGGGCTTTCCAAACTGTGATTCTTTCATCCCATTTGCGCGCCAAAGGCTACGTGCCCCAGCCATTCTTCTTCCGGCAACGGAAGCTGCACTCTGTAAATCCTTCGTCATTGCTTGATTCTCCATAAGTCCCATATGCTCCTGTTGTGCATCTAAAGTCACTAATCCACCTTCTCCAAACCCTTCAGTACTAGCAATTGTCTCAATTGGGCGATAGTTGCAGTATCCGGAACCTTGGCTAATTGTCAGAAACACATTCTCAATAACTTCCTGCGGAGTTGAGGAAGAGCAGTTGCTTGCTTAGACAGTTGGGAACCATGGCACGTGTTAGGCAAAAGTACACAAAGAGAGTCGAGATCCTATACACTGAATCTAGGCTTAGGTGAGTTGGAAGTTTGCTGTCCATGTTCCGGTGATTGGTGCTGGTTCGTTTAGTTGGATTTGGGAGAAGTCTGAGCTTGTGAATGTGATAGTTCCGTCGAAGATGCCTGTTCCTTGCGTGGAGGTTAGTGTACCGCTCCATTCGCCTCGGCCGATGAAGGTGGCTTGGCCGCACCAGAAGAGGAAACAATCGTAAACCGTGCCGGACACTTCCTGAATCGATCCGGATAGGCTCGTGCCGTTAACTGTTCCCACCCATAATCCGCTGGCGGTTATGGGGATTTGGCCGATTGAAGTTTGGAGATTTGCGTTGAGGATCATGTTCATGGATACTGAGTTTGTGCTGACGATCGCGTTCTGAAGGTTCCCGCTCAATGAATATCCGGTTAGGTCTAATGCGAATGTGCCCTGACCCCCGCTCGCCATTACGGGAAGGAATGAGTAACTCAGTGAGGCAACGATCAGAAATAATGCTGCTCCAAAAACTGTAACATGTTTCAAGTTGATCATGTGTGTTCTTTTTTGTTTGTGGGCTTTCCAGCTTATGAATGCGCTGTGACGCGAACACGTCTATAGCAACGCGTAGATGAAGTGTTGAAAGAAACAATGGTCTAGCGGGGGATTGCGCGTTCCAACCCACTGAAGATACGTCATCGATGACTGGGGGACAGGCTAATGGGATGTGCTGGATACCAGTTGATCTGTCGCTCGAGTCAGTTAACTACAAAACATCCACGCGTAGTTGCCCGCTCGAATCGTGAAGAAGCAGAAGGGGAGGCAAGGTCATTCATGTCCACGGTCGAGTCTGGGGACACCAAATGAACATCGAAGTCATCGCTATTCGTGGTTAGAGGAGAACATTCGTTATTGCCTATCCTCCTTCCTTCGGGTTTTCATGAACATTAACGCGCAAAATATGATTAAACTCACGCCAGCAACACTTGAAACCAGGACGATCACTGAAATTGGCATGTCCACGGTGCCTAGAGTGTAGGCTGGTTGTTGTGCGATGTTTCTGATCGTATAGCAGGCTCCCGCGGGTATCATGGGCAAATTCCAAACTCCACTCGGCGGTCCGCTTACTGTAAACGTCAACGTTGTTGTGCAAGTTGAACCGATTGATTGCGATTGAGTCGTTAACGTGGCGTTTTGAATTTCAAGTTGTGGCTGAGGATTCCACAGCCCCTTCGCGTTTGAGTGATAGATTAGGAATGTTGAGCCTGCTGTCTTGTTGTAAAAGATTGGGGCGGGATCACCTGAAACGCTTATTATACTTGCATCAGCAAGGCCGTTACTCCACTGGAAGGATTGATTAGCCCAATCGATAACGTAAGATCCGTTGCTAATGACCAGGAAGCTTGACACGAGGGCAATTTGGGGCACGACACACGGACTTTTGGGGTTTGTTGGTGTGCAACCTAGC
>Ga0326728_10007412_pt1 | contig 28167 bp, 11 predicted proteins | sample MB3enrmetagenome_FD_207602 | JGI IMG/M metagenome (GOLD analysis project Ga0326728, IMG submission 207602) | Lab enriched peat soil microbial communities from McLean, Ithaca, NY, United States - MB31MN | ecosystem: Environmental > Terrestrial > Soil > Wetlands > Peat | place: USA: New York... | reverse complement strand
CGCCAGCGCATGCATCTCGATCGGGTCGCCCAGCGCGGTGCCGGTGCCGTGCGCTTCGATGTAATCCACCGCATCCGGCTGCAGCCCGGCATTGGCCAGCGCGGCGCGGATCACCGCCTCCTGCGCCCGGCCGTTCGGCGCGGTCAGCCCGGCGCTGCGGCCGTCCTGGTTCACCGCCGAGCCGCGGATCACCGCCAGCACCCGGTCGCCGGCAGCCCGCGCCTCCGACAGCAGCTTCAGCACCACGATGCCGCAGCCCTCGCCATGCACGAAGCCGTCCGCCTCCGCCTCGAACGCGCGGCACCGTCCGCTGCCGGACGCTGCGCCCAGGCGGGAACTCGCGACAAGTCCGAGCGGCGACAGGATCAGGTGAACGCCGCCGGCCAGCGCCAGGCTGCACTCACCGGCGCGCAACGCCTGTGCCGCCAGATGCACAGCGGTCAAGGAGGACGAGCACGCGGTGTCCAATGCGATCGCCGGCCCGGTCAGGCCAAGCTGGAAAGCGATGCGGCCGGGCGCCACGCTGGTGTGGGTGCCGGACGCGGACCAGCCGTCGATCAGTGCCGCGTCCGGGGAGCCTCGGCCGATCATGCCGTAATTTTCGTTATAGAGGCCGAGATAGACGCCGGCCGGCTGCCCATCCAGCTCGTGCGGCGAAATCCCGGCGTGCTCCAGCGCGTGCCAGGCAACCTCCAGCGCAAGGCGCTGCTGCGGGTCCATTTGCACCGCCTCGCGCGGGGCGATCCCGAAGAACCCGGCATCGAACAGGTCGATATCCGGCAGAAAGCCGCCGGCAGCCTGCGTGGTGCGCCCCGGCGCGGAAGGATCGTCACTGACCCAGCGCGCGTGATCCCACCGGCACGCCGGAATCGGCGCCACCGCATCGCCGCCGCGTGCCAACAGGTTCCAGAAAGCGGCATCGCGGTCGGCGCCGCCGGCAAAGCGGCACGCCAAACCGACGATCGCCACGGGTAATTGCCGGTTCATATTCCCCCCGCCGCGGGCAGGACATTTTGCTCCAGCAGGCGGCACGCGGATGCCGGATGCCAGGCTGGATCGGTTACCACCAGGGAAGGCTCGCCCGAGGCAATCGCCGCATCGAGTGCAGCCAATGCCATCTCAGGCGCCAGCGACGGCACCCGGCCGCCCTGCCACAGCGCTGGATCGCTAGCCATCCCGACGCCTTGCCAGGCGCACCAGGCAATCGAAATCGCGGCAAGGCCCGCTGCCTTCCGCTCCGCGGCAAGCCCGTCGAGGAACCCGTTGGCCGCTGCGTATCCAGCCGTGCCGGGCAGGCCGAACCAAGCGGTTGTGGAGGAAAACAGCACGAATGCGTCCAGGTCCAGGTCGCGGGACAAGGTGTCCATCGCGCGGGCCGCATCGGCCTTCGCCGGGAACCCGCGGCCCAGGCGGTCCCAGCCTGCTTCCCCGATCGTGCCGTCCGCGGTTACGCCGGCGACGTGGAAGATGCCTTTCAGTGGTGGCTGCGAACGCCGCAGATCCGCCATCAGCGCCGCCACCTCACCGGCATTCCCCAGGTCGGCGGCATGGATACGTATGCGAGCGGGGCCGCCGGCCAGTTCCGGCGGCAGCACCGGACGCCGCGCGGCAAGAACGAGTTTCCGCGCGCCACGCGCAACGAGATGCCCGGCGACCAGGGCGCCGATACCGCCGCTGCCCCCGGTTACCAGATACGTCGCGCCGGCGGCCGGCTGCCACGCCCCGCGCGCGGAGACGGCGGTCAGGCGCTGAATCTCCCGGCCATAACCGGACAACCTGACCCGCGGCTCTCGGTCATCCACGCCCAGTTCACGCAGCAACGCCGCCGGCGACTCCGCGGCGAGCAGCCCGAGCCGCACCGTCCGTACCGCCCATCCGGGCCGCTCCGCCGCCAGGGCCGCGGCAAACCCTTCAACAGCGCCGGCCAGGGCGCCCTCTGGCGGAACAACGAAAACAATCCGCGCCGAGGAGAGTGGCAACGGCCGAAGCCTGTTCAGCAAGCCGGCAAACAAGGCATCGCGCGCAGCCATGTCGCCCGACGGCGCGATATCGAGCCCGGCCAGATCAACCAGGTTCGCAGGATCTTCGGGCAAGGCCGCCCGCAAGGCAGCCGCGACCGGACCACCGCCGGCAACCGTCCAGCCGCGCTCCGCCGATCGGCTGCCGGTTGACGCCTCCCATGCCGGCGCGCGCAGGACAAAGCCGATCGGCCGGGGCGCTGCCGCCCGCCGGTGGGTCAGCGCAGCGGCCGCCCGCGCCAGTGTCGGATGGTTATAAACAAAGTCCGGTGCAACCGGCCGGCCCAGCGTCCGGCTGAGCGCACGGGCAAACTCCACCGCGGTCAACGAATCGAGCCCGAAGGACATCAGCGGCGTGTCGAGGTCCAGGGTCGCGGAATCACGCACCCCCAGCAGCGGTGCCAGAATCGCCTGCAGCCGCTCCACGCCGATCGGCCCGGGATCGGCATGCAATGGCGTGCCCGATGAGACCTCGGTTTCCGCCGTTTCCCGGACCATGTCGGCGACCATACGCTGCGGCTCCGGCGACGCCAGCAATGCCGGCAGCGCCCGCAACCCGGCTGCCGGCAGGATCGGCGTGACGCCGAAGCCCTGCCACGCTTCTGCTGCCCTCGCACCCATCGCCAGGCCGATGCCGGCGTGCCACGGCCCCCAGTCAAGGCTCAGCCCCGGCAGGCCCCGCTGCCGCCGCGCCTGCGCGATCTGGTCGAGCACCGCATTCGCCGCGGCATACCCGGACTGGCGAGCCGACGGCAGCACGCCGGCAACCGAGGAGAACATCACGAAGTGGTCGAGCTGCGCCGAACCTGTGCACCGCGCCCGGGTCAGCCGATCGAGCAGCAGCGCACCGTCCACCTTCGCCCGAACCACCGCCGCCAGCCGATCGGCGGTCTGTAGCTCGAGACGATCGTCGTCGGTGACGGCGGCGCAGTGGAATACCCCGCGCAAGGGCGATGGACCGGCCTGCACGCGGTCGAACAAGGCCGCCATTGCTCCCGGGTCGCCAGCATCCGCCTGCACCGCGACATGCCGCGGATCGACAGGCGGGAGCACACGATCCACCAGGCACAGCCTTGCCCCCGCGGCTGCCAGCCAGTCGGCCACCATGCCGCCCAACGCCCCGCCTGCGCCGGTCACCAGATACGTCGCACCTCGCTCTATTACGGCCGGCGGCGGGTCACGCAGCATTACCACGGTCCGTCCGACCAGCGGCCCCTCGCCACCAAGCGTCGCCGCGAGGTCCCCCCGCGCCACCACGCGCCGCGGCAGCGGCGGCAGTTCGGCAAGCCGATGCAGCAGATCGCGCTTAACCGCCGGGTCGATCCGGTCAAGGTCGAAATGGCGCGCTGCCCGCTTGTCCAGGTTGACGACGCGAATTCCGGCCAGCCGTTCCTCCAGGTCCGGATCGAATGCCCCAAAGGCCACCGTCACCCCGGCAAGCGCGCCACCCCAGCCCGCCGGATCGCGGCTGTCCAGCAGCCGCTCGATCGGCTCCGGCGTGAACCAGGCGTGGCGCTGCCGCGCGGCGGTGGCGATCACTCTGGCCCCGGCGCGCCGGGCGACGGCCAGTGCGGCGAGGCCGGTGGCGCTGCCAGCCTGATGCACCAGCACGCAGTCAGCCGGCCCAAGACCCGCCAGGCCCGCCAGCGCGGTCAGGTAAGGCACCGGCATGCTGGCCGAGGCAACCATGTCGGCTCGCGGCGCGGGCGCCACGCTCAACGCCGGAACGGTGACAGTGTCGGCGATCGCATCGGCGGCAAGCGCCACCACCCGGTCCCCCGCACGCAAGCCGGCAACGCTCGGGCCGACGGCATCAACCACACCGGCGCAGTCGGCGCCCAATGTGCTGCCGGCGGGGGCGAGGCCGCTGAACAGCAGCCGATCGCGGAATGTCAGTCCGGCGGCGACTACCGCGATGCGCACCATGCCCGGCCCGGGTTCCGCCGCAGGCCGGGGTTCCCAGCGCAGCACGCCCGGTGCCGGCAGAGTGGCAACCTCGCCCGCCGGCAGCGGACGCGGCGGGTCTTCCAGGCGGCGCACCAGCCGCTGCCCACGCCGCCAGGCCACCAACGGCTCATCCTCCGCCAGCGCTTCGGCATCCAGAAACGCCCGTTGCGCTTCGATCGCCATATCCGGGTCGAGGTCGATCAGCCTGCAGCGCAACCCCGGCCGCTCCGCGATCACCGCCTGAGCCATGCCCCAAAGCGCCGCCTGGCCGAGCGCTGGCGAGGCCGCTTCGCAGCCTGTGTGTTGCGCACCCCGCGTGATGACGCGCAGCGCACGCTCCCCGACCCCGGGCAACAGATCCAGCAATGCGGCGCACAGGCTTGCGGGGTCGCCGTCGGGAGCATGCCAGACGAACGGAGCAACCGCCGCTGCCGCCGGCGGCCCGGCCTGGCGCCAGGCGATCACCCGGCTCCAGCGCCGCGCATTGTCCGGCAGCGGCGCAAAAGCGGCACCCTCGATCCGAAGCAACGTGTTGCCGGCGGCGTCGCACAGGCCGAAATCGGCCCGCAACCCGCCGTCGGGCGAAACCCCTATCCGCCGCAGCCAGGCAGTGGCGGGCACGCCCCCGGGCGCACGCAGCAAACGGTCGGCGCCGGCCAGCATCACCGGCGGGGCGTCTGCCGCCAGCAGCGCGTACGCTAGTTGCGCCGCTGCCTCGATCGCCCCGGGACTGATCGTGGAGCTTGCGGTCAGGGAGCCAACCGCCAGATCACCTTCGATTGCTACGCGCAGCAGGCATTGCGCGGCTGCGTCGTATCGGAAGCCGTACGTGGCGATCCGCGCGTAAAGCCCATCGGCCGGCTGGTCCGGCGTTGTGGTGATGGCGAAGCGCGGCCCAAGCGTGGCTGCGGCGGGCGTTGCCGCAAGATGAGTGCTCCATTCGGTGTCCGCGGTGGTCCGGCTTTGCAGCAGAACCCGCCCGCTGCTGCGCTCGACACGCACCTGCCGCGCCGTCGCGACGATCAGCGGCGCGGGAAAGGTTACATCCCGAAGCGATTCGGCCGAAGTCCCCGGCAAGCTGAGCAGGACGCCAAGATGGGCCAGTCCGCCAGTGCCCTTCAGCAAGGGATCGTCCGGCAGCAGCGTCCGCTCCGCCGGCGCCGCGCCGGGCAGTGCAAACCGCTCGCGCTGGAACGGATAGGTTGGCAACACGATGCGCGGCCCGGCCGTCGGTTCGGCGGCCGGAGCAGGTGCGTCGGACGGAACGGCCCCGGCCAGTTCGGCGGGTGAGCGCACAGCGATCCACCAGGGCAGCCTCGCCCTCCCGACCGCCGCGGTATGGCACGCCGCGGCGAAGGAAAGGCCGGCATCGAACGCCTGCCGGTATTGCCCGGCCAGCGCCCGCAGCGCGGTCGGGTCATGCGCGGAAATCAGCAGCACCCCCTCGCCGGACGCCGCGGGAACCTCCCGGGCGGCGGCCGCTTCCAACACGACATGGGCATTGGTGCCGGAAAAGCCGAACGCGCTGACGCCGGCACGGCGCACACCGCCACGGACCGAGATCGGCACTTCCAGCGGCGTCGAGCCGGCGCTGATGGCCGGATTGCGCCGCGTGAAATGCAGGTTGGGCGGCACTGCGCCATGCTGCAGGGCCAGCACGGTCTTGATAAGCCCGGCGATGCCGGCGGCGGCCTCGGTATGGCCGAAATTGGTCTTTACCGAACCGACCAGCAGCGGGCGGTCGCGATCCGCAAAGATCGCGGCCAGGGCATGCCACTCGATCGGATCGCCGAGCGGCGTGCCGGTGCCGTGTGCCTCCATGTAATCGATGTCGGCGGGAGCCAGTCCGGCCACATCCAGCGCGGCCCGGATCAGCGCGGTCTGCGCCGGGCCGTTGGGCGCCGTCAGCCCGGCGCTGCGGCCGTCCTGATTGATCGCACTGCCGCGCAGCACCGCCAGCACAGGATCGCCGTCGCGCAGCGCATCGGACAGACGGCGCAACACGACCATGCCGGCACCCTCGCCGCGGCCATAGCCGTCCGCCCGCGCATCAAAGCTTTTGCAGCGGCCGTCCGGGGCCAGCATCCCGGCGGCAACAAAGCTTTCGCCCAGCGACGAACCCAGCATCAGGCTGACGCCGCCGGCCAGCGCGGTATCGCAGTCGCGGTCCCGCAACGCGCGCATGGCGTAGTGCACCGCGACCAGGGATGACGAGCAGGCGGTGTCCAGGGTGATGCAAGGCCCGCGCAGGTCCAGCAGATAGGCCAGCCGCCCGGAGGCTACCGCCGGGCTGCTGCCGACGCCGAAATACCTGTCCACCGACGGTTCCGGCACACCGCGGGCGAAGTCATTGGTGGCGAGGCCGGCGAACACGCCGGTGCGGCTGCCGGCCAGACCGGACGGATCGATCGCCGCGTGCTCCAGCGCCTCCCACGCCACTTCCAGCAGCAGCCGGTGCTGCGGGTCCATGGCAGCCGCTTCGCGCGGGGAGATGCCGAAGAACCGGGCGTCGAACCCCTCGATGTCCGGCAGAAATCCGCCTTCCAGGGGGGCGCTGCCAGAAGCTGCCGCCCAACGGCCGCCGGGGCGGGGCCCGATGGCGTCCTCGCCACGGCTCAGCAGGCGCCAAAAATCGGCGGGCGACGCGATGCCGCCGGGGAACCGGCAGCCGATCCCGACGACGGCGACCGGTTCGGCGCGCGCGACCCCGCCGCCTTCCGCCGCCGCCAGCTTTTCCTTCAGCGCGCGGATCTCCACCAGGGCACGCCGCAGCACGTCACGCGGGTCTGCCGGAGGCACGCTCATCGCGACATCTCCAACTCGCTTTCCAGCAGCGCGGCCAGCGCGGCTTCGTCCAGGTCACCGAGCGGTGCATCGCGCGGGGTCAGCAGCGCCAAAACATGGGCGGCCAGTGCCGTCAGGGTTGGATGGTCGAACAGCAGCGTGGCCGGAAGATCCACCCCGAACGCGGCTGCCAGCTCATTCCGCAGGCTGACCGACAGCAGCGAATCCAGTCCCAGGTCGCGCAACGCCCGCCGGGGATCCAGCCGCGTGCCGGCCGGGAAGCCCAGGACCGCCACCAGGCGCAGCGCCAGTTCCGCTTGCAGCATGCCTGCCCGCTGATCCGGTGGCGCCGCAAGCAGCGCCGCTCGGATCGATCCGCCGGACGGCGCCGCTTCGGCGGCGGGCGGAGCAAGGTCCATCACCAGCCGGTGCACCGCCCCGTCGGCCAGCGCCCGGACGAACGCCGCCGCGGCCCGGTGCGGTGCCATCGGCCGCAAGCCTTCACGCCGCAATCGCGCCTGCGCGCCACGGTCCAGGCGCGCGAACATGCCCGCCGCCCATGGACCGGAGCCAATGCCCACCGCCGGGTGGCCAGCCGCCCGGCGTGCCGCTGCGAACCGGTCGAGCCACGCATTCGCCCCGGCATAAGCAGCCTGGCCCGGGGCGGCCAGGCTGCCCGCGGTCGACGACACCAGCAGAAAGAAATCCAGCTTCAGGCCGCGGGTCAGCATGTCCAGGTGCCTGGCACCGTCAATTTTTGGCCGCAGCACAGCGGCGATGGCGGCAGCATCCAGGCGGTCCAACATGCCGTCCCGGACGACGCCGGCGGCGTGAACCACGCCGCGCAGCCTCGGCAAGGTTCGCAAGAGCGCGGCCAGCGCATCGCCGTCAGCGACGTCCACCGCGGCTGTCTCACATCCGATCCTCGGCTGGGGTTCGCGTGACGCCAACACCACCCGCCCGGCGCCGGCCGCGACCAGCCAACCCGCCAGCGCCCGGCCGACCGCCCCGGAGCCGCCAGTGACCACGTACTCACCATCCGGATCGATCGGCACCGGTTGCGGCAGCCGCAGCACCAGTTTACCGATAGTCCGTCCGTGGCCCAGCGCCTGCAACGCCTCGCTGGCCTGCGCCACCGGCAGCACGGTGCGGCGCGGCGGCTGCAGGCGCCCCTCTTCCACCAGCGCCAGCACCTTCGCCAGCCGATCGGCGAACCAACCCTGGGTTGCCCGCATCGGCTGATCGAGGTCGTAGGGGACATATCGCGACACGCCTTGCGGCCGAGCGGCGTTGCCGATCTCCAGGAAAATACCGTCCGGACGCAGCAGCGCGGCGGAAGCGGCGGCGATCTCCTGCCCAAGCGCATTCAGGACCACATCGAATCCGTCGGACCCGGCCCAGCGCCGCGCGGCGGAGGCGAAGGCGGTCGACCGGGAGTCGCCCACCGCCTCCGCCCCGGCCGCAAGGGCCGCATTTTCCTTGCCCGCACTGGTCGTGGCGAAGACGCGGGCGCCGGCAAGGCAGGCGAGGCGGATCGCCATGCTGCCGACACCACCGGCCCCGGCATGCACCAGCACCCGCATCGCCGGCCGGACGGCGGCCAGGTCATACAGGCCATGCCACGCGGTCAGGCAGGCGACCGGCAAGCTTGCAGCGGTATCGGCCTCCAGCCAGTCCGGACATCGCAACAGCCGATCGGCCGGCAGGGTGATATGGCTGGCCAGCGCGCCGGGCCCAAATCCCAGGACTCGGTCGCCGGGGGCGAACCGGGTCACCGCGTGGCCGACGGCCACCACCGTTCCGGCGCACTCCAGCCCGAGGCGGTCATCGTCGCCTGGCGCGCGGCCGAGGACGGTCAGCACGTCCTTGAAATTCAGGCCGGCCGCGGTCACCGCGACCAGCACCTCGTTCGCCGCCGGGGCCGCGGCGGCATCCGGCACAAGGCGCATGTCTGCAAAACTGCGTTCCGGCCCCGGGATCAGCCGCACCGCCCCCTGCGGCGGCGGATTGGCCTTGACGATCCCGGGCATCAGCAGCAGGCCATGACGCAGCGCATAGCGACCGGGTGGGCCGCCCGGCGCAGCCGGGATGGCGGCATCGTCCGGGTCCAGGTCGAGCCAGCGGCAGCGCAACACCGCATGTTCGGCCTCGATAACCGGCTGCAGCCCCATCAACACGGCGGCGGCAGGAACCGCGTCCGGCAGAATCGGCGGCGCCGCGCTGGCACCGCGGCTGACCAAGACGACCTGCGGCGGGTTTGGCAGTGCCGCCGCTTCGCGCACCAGCGCGGCGGTGGAGGCGATGCATGCTGCGGGACTCGAGGCCGTCAGCGGGCGAAGATCGACAATGCCGTCCACCGCGGGCAGCGGTGCCTCACCGGTTTCGTCGTGGCTCGCGCAACCGAGGCCGGCGGCGCCTGGCCCGATCGCGTGCCACCGGCCGATGGGCGTTTCAGCGGGGGCCGGTGCGGGGCGCCACAGAACGTCGTGATACCATGCTCCGGGCGCCGCGAGCGCCGGACGCAGTTCGATCCCTTCCAGCCGCAGCACGACCGTGCCGTCGGCCGCCTCCAGCCACGCATCGCCGATGGCGCGGCGATCATCGGCCTCATGCAGCCGCGCCCGTACGAAGCCGGCGCCGTGCTGCGTGCTGCCCGGAACCAGCCTTCCAATCCGCGCCGGCAGCCACGGCTGAGGGGCGGGCGGCAGCAACGCGGTCAATGCCTGGACCGCCGCATCGATCACCGGCGGAGTCAACGGCCCGCATGCCGCGGGCGCCAGTTCGGCGCGGGTAAAGCGTCCGCAGCGTGTCAGCCGGCCGATGATCTTGTAGGCCGACCCGAAGGCAAAGCCGCGTTCGGCCAGTTCCGCCGCGAACTCCGTGCCGGACAAGGTTTCCCCTGCCAGCAGCCTGTCGGGTTCCACGGATGGGGCCCCGGATGGCGCTACGCGGGCGACCGCGACCTCCGTCCAGTCCCCGGCATCCGGGGCGTAAAGCGTGACCTCACCCGACCGGTCCAGCACAAGCTGAACCTCCAGCCCATCCGCCGGCACGTCGAGCCGGCGGCGAAATTCGATGTCCCGCAGCGCGCCGAGCCCGGCCGACAGGGTCAGATCGAGGAAGCCGGCGGCGGGCAGCACCACCTCCTGGTCCACGACATGGTCGCGCAGCCAGGCTGCATCGGGGTCGAGCCGAGCTTGCCACACCGTTTCGCCCGACCTCGCGGAACGCTGCGGCGGGCTCAGCGCCGCCCGCAGATCCTCCGCCGGGCGGCTACCGGGAAGCCAGAACGGCAGGCGGTCGAACGGCGTAGGCGGCAGCGCGACACGGTGCCCGCGCGGCACCGGCAGGTCAGGTGCGTCGCCGCTCCGGATCGCGGCGGTGGCGAGCGCTTCGACGCTGTCGGCGATCAGCCAGCACGCAAGCCGCGCGCGGCCCACCCGGGCGGTGTGGCAGGCGTCTTTGAAATCCGTCCCCGACTGCAGCGCGGTGTTAACCTGCCGGCGCAAGATTTCCAGGGCGGCCGGGGTGGCGGCCGACAGCAGCAGGCGCGGCGGCCCGCTGCCCCGCTCCGGCGGCGTTTCCGCGACGCTTTCCAGGACCACGTGCGCGTTGGTGCCGCTGGCGCCGAAAGCGCTGACGCCCGCGCGGCTTATCGGTCCCGCTAATGTGCCGCCCGTTGCCACGGCCACGGCCGCATCCTCGCGGGCATGCGGGTTGAGCCGGGTGAAATGCACCTGCGGCGGCAACACGCCGGCATTCAGGCACACCACCGCCTTGATGATCCCCGCGACGCCGGCGGCTGCCTCGGTATGGCCGATGGCGGCTTTGACCGATCCCACCGGCAAGGGGCGGTCACGTCGTGCGAACACCTCGGCCAGAGCATCCAGTTCGATCGGATCGCCGAGCGCGGTGCCGGTGCCGTGCGCCTCGATGAAGTCGATGGCATCGGGCATAAGGCCGGCGTCGGCCAGCGCATCACGGATCACCGCGACCTGCGCCGAACCGTTGGGGGCGGTGAAGCTGCTGCTGCGGCCATCGTGGTTGACGGCACTGCCGCGAATCACCGCCAGCAGCCGGTCGCCATCGGCCCGGGCTCGGCTGAGCGGCTTCAGCACGATGACGCCGCAGCCTTCGCCGCGGACATAGCCATTCGCCCCCGCATCGAACGGCCTGCACCGCCCATCCGGCGACAGCACTCCGGCCCGGTTCAGCATGATCGACGTGTCCGGCGTCAGCAGCAGGTTGACCCCCGCCGCAAGCGCCGCATCAGCCTCGCCATTCCGCAGCGCACACACTGCCAGGTGCAAAGCCACCAATGACGACGAGCACGCGGTGTCCACCATCAGGGCCGGACCGTGCAGCCCGAACTGGTAGGCCAGCCGGCCGGCCAGCGTGTTGCCGGGCTGCCCGACAAGGCTGTGCGCGTCCAGCAACCCTGCCCCGCCGGCGCGTGCCAGGTTTGCATAGTCACTGCCGGTCGCACCGACGAACACCCCGGTGCGACTGCCGTTCAGCCCCTCGGGCGCGATCCCGGCATGTTCGAGCGCCTGCCACGCGACCTCCAGCAGCAGCCGCTGCTGCGGGTCGATCTGTGCCGCTTCCCGTGGGCTGATCCCGAAGAACGCCGCGTCGAACTGCTCCACGTCGTCCAGGAACCCGGCGGTGCGAGTCGCCGCCGGAGCCCCCCGCCACAGCGCGGCGGCCGGACGCGAGGCAGGAACCTGACCGGTGCCATCGCGACCGGACAGCAGACGGGCGAGGAATGCATCCGTACCATCGGCCCCGCCGGCAAAGCGGCAACCCAGGCCAACGATGGCAATCGGCTCATGCGTGCCGGGCGCCGGAGTCGCGGCCGGAATGCTCCGTTCCACCCCGGCCAGCCAGTCCGCCAGCAGTGACACCGTTGGCTGGGCGAACAGCACCGCGGCGGGCACCGGGATGCCGGCGGCTTCCTCCAGCCGGCGGCGCAGGGTCACCGCCAGCAGAGAGTCCAGCCCCTGCTCAAACAGTCCGCGTTCGGGATCGATGCGGCTGGCATCGGCATGCCCGAGCAGTTCGGCCAACAGTCCGGCTACTCCGGCGCGATCGAGCTTCACTGGTCCAGCCGCGACCCGGGACGGCTCGGACGGCGCCAGCACCGCGGGAAAACGATCGAACAGCCGGCTCGGCCGCCGCGCCTCGAACGTTGCGCGGAATCGCGGCCAGTCGACCGAAGCGACGATCCGGTGCGCGGCGCCTTCCGCCACCGCACGAAAGGCGGCATCGAACGCGTCATCGGGCGGCATCGCGCGCAGGCCGGCGGCGTCGAGTGCCGCGTCTTCCTCCGGCGACAGCAGGCCGGGCTCCTGGAACCGCCCGAACGCGACGGCGGTGGCCGGCACGCCGCGCGATCGCGACAACTCCGCCCAGCGGTCCAGCGCGCGATTGGCGGCGGCGTAGGCCACCCGCCCGCGGCTGCCCCAAATGCCGGCGGCAGAAGAGAACAGCAGCAGGAACGCAGGATCGAGGCCCTCCGACGCCCGGGCCAGCGCGTCCGCCACCGCAAGCTTCGCGGCCAGCACGTCTTCGATGGCACCATCCGCCTGGCCAGCGGCATGCACGATCCCACCGAGGGGGCGGTCCATGGCGGCGCGCAGACGGGCGGCGGCGCCCGGCGCGGCCAGGTCCAGCGGGAGGGCACGCACGACGGCCCCGTCCGAGGCCAACGCCTCCGGGTCGCCGGGATCGCGCCCGACCAGCAGCAGGTGACGCGCGCCGCGCCCGATCAGGTAGCGGGTCATCGCCCGCCCCAGCCGCCCAAACCCGCCTGCCACCACATACAGCCCATCGGCTGACAGAGGCGCCGGGGGCGCCGCCGGCACCACGCGTGCCAGCCGCGCAACCTGGATGGCCCCGGTGGCGATATGAAGTTGATCCTCCGCTCCGGTCTGCCCCAGCGCCGAACCGAGGGCCCGGATGGTCTCCGGCGTTTCGTCGGCCAACTCGAAACAGGCAGCAACCGACCCCGAGCGATCGAGCGACAGGGCACGGGCAGCGCCGGCGACAGCGGCGTGCGCCAGCCGTGACCGGTGAATGATCGTCAGTGACGGCCCCTGCCCAGCCAATCCGGAGGCTTCGGCCACCAGATCGGCCGCGGAGGCGTCACCCGGGCAATACACGATCCCGGAAGACTGGGACCGGCTGCAAGCCGCCGCGACCGCCTCGGACAGCGGCCCCGTTCCGGCGAGGGTCCATGCCTCAGCGGGGGCGCGGGCCAGGATGACCGCGTGTGCATCGCCGTCGGGATGCACGTCGATGTCTGCGAAGCGTGCAACCGCCAGGGCATCCCGCCATCCGGATGCTCCCAGCAGCGCATGGTCCGGCCGCAACGGATCGCCGCGAAACCGCCACCAGCCATCGGTGATGCCGAACACCAGGTCGATCCAGCGCGGCGCTTCGACCAGTTCGGCCAGCCCGAGAACGCCACCCGGCGCAAGCATGCCGCGCAGGCGATCCAGTATGGCAGCGATGGAGGCGCCCGCATGCAGCACGTTCGCCGCGACGATCGCATCGAACGGCCCGTCCAGCGGCCCCGGCAGGTCGATGTCGAACCGTGCCGTTCGCAGCACGGGAGAATCCGGAAACCGGCGGCGCAGCGCAGCCAGAAACGCATCCGACACGTCGGTGCACAGCAGCGAACTGCCAGGCGGAAGCTGCCGCAGCAGATGCGCGGTCAGCGCACCCGTTCCGGCACCAAGTTCCAGCACGCGCAGCGGGCGGCCAAGGCTACCAATGGCAGCGGCCAGGGCGCGCTGCGCCGCCGCGAACGGTGGGGCATCATAGACCGCGACCGCCGCACCCGGATCACCGCCGGGAAACAGCACGTCCAGCGCATCGGCCTGTCCGGTCAGCACCGCCGGCAGCGCCGCGCCGACGCGGCGCAGCAGGGCGGCGGCCGGCCCATCGGCGGCGGCACGCTCGGGCAGCGGCGACCAAGTCTTCAGGCGCTCCACCAGAGAACGGTGCCGCGGGATGGTCGCGGCGGGCGCCACCGCGGCCAGGGCGGCACGCGCAAATGCCGTCGCCTCCGCGTCCAGGCCCTGATCCGGCGCAGGCGCGGCCACCGCGAAATCGGGCCATCCCGCCACGCGAGCCGCCGGTGTGAACGGCTCCCACACGACGGCATAGCTGAGGCCTGCATCGGCTTGAGCCAGCCAGTGCCGCTCCCGCTCGAACGGATAGGTCGGAGCCGATACCACGCGCCAGGGTTCCCCGGCATCGAACAGCGTGCCATCGATATCGGCGCCGGCAATGAACGCGGCAGCGCAGCGGTCGAGCCAGGCGTTCCAGTCCTCGTTATCGCCGCGCCGCTGGTCGAACGCGGACACCGCTCCCGGCGGCGCCTCCCCGCGCAGCACATCGCCCGCCAGCAGGTGGCGGCGCGCTTCTTCCCCGTCCGCTGCGTGCAGAGCGAGGCGCCACGCAAACCGCTCCCGCCCTACCAGCGCGGTGTGGCACAGATCGGGGAAATCCTCCGGCAGCCGCGCTGCCCAGCGCTGCCGCAACGCATCCAGCGCCGCGGACGAGCGTGCGGACAGGACCAGCAAGTGGCGGGGCCGGACACCCTGGCGCTCACTGGACCGCTGAATGGCCCGTTTACTGGCCAGCGGGGCCAACGCCAGTCGCAGCGACGGCGCATCCGCATGACCGCGACGCAACGGCGAGATCATCGTTGCGTCGGGCGCCATCTGGCGAAGCTGCGCCGCGAGCAGCGGGTGAGGCGACAGCTCCACGAACGCGCGGTGCCCGCTGTCGAGCAACGTCTGACAGCCCTGCCGGAATCGCACCGGGTCACGCAAATTGCGGCCCCAATAGGCGGCATTGAGGCGGCTGCCGGCGATACCCCCGCCGATCACGGTAGAGATCATCTCCACCGGCGCGTCCGCCGGGGCCAACCCCGCGAGTTCCCGCTCCAGCAGCGGGCGCAAAGGGTCCATCTGCGGACTGTGATAGGCGACCGGCACATCGATCGGCTGGCTGTCGATGCCGGCCTGTTCCAGCACCTCGCAGGCGCGCGCCAGCGCCGCCCGCGTCCCCGCCAACAGCGTGGCGCGCGGCCCGTTCTCGCCGGCGACCACCACGTCGGCTGGCAACCGAGCCCGGAGCGCATCCGCCGGCGCCGCGGCGAGCGCCATGCAACCTTGTCCGGCGACGACCGACTGCAATCGGCTGCGCGCCACGACAAGATGCAGCGCGTCCTGCCGGGTCAACGCCCCCGCAACACACGCCGCCGCGGCTTCGCCGACACTGTGGCCGATCACCGCGACCGGCCGAATTCCGATACTTTCGAGCAACGACGCCAGCGCAACCTGGAACACGCACAGCGCCGGCTGCCCGAGCGCCACATCGGTGACCCGCGCGTCATCCAGCACCGCCGCGACGGAAGCCGGGTAGCCCAGCTCCGTCAGGATCGCCTCACAGTCAGCGATCGCGGCGGCGAAGACCGGCTCCGAGGCGATCAGATCGTGCGCCATGCCTGCCCAGTTTCCGCCGTTGCCGGCGAACACGAACACCGGGGAGCCGCCATCGGACAATGCCGTTTCCGGCATCGCCGCCTGCAGCAATACCGGCACCGGTGCCGCCTGGAGCAGCACATGACAGTTGGTGCCGCCGAAACCGAAGGAACTGACGCCGCCGACGGGTGTCTCCGCCCCCGGTGTCTGCCGGGGCGGCCAGCGCCCGCCCGCCACCTGGACCGCCAACGCACCGCCGGCGAAGTCGATCGCCGGATTTGGACTTTGGTAGTGCAGGCTGGCGGGAATCCACCGGTGCCGCAACGCGAGCGCCAGCTTGATCAGTCCCGCCGCGCCAGCCGCCGCTTCCAGGTGGCCGATGTTGCTCTTGACCGACCCCAGGCGCAGCGGCCGATCGGCTGGCCGATTGCGGCACAGCACCGCGGCAGCGGCGGCGGCCTCGATCGGGTCACCCAGCTTCGTGCCGGTGCCATGGGCCTCCAGGTAGTCGACGGCCAGCGGATCAAGCCGGGCATCGGCCAGCGCATCGCGCAGCATCGCCCGCTGCGCCGCCGGATTCGGCGCTGTCAGTCCATTGCTGGGTCCGTCATTGTTGACTGCACTGCCGCGGATCACTGCATGGATCGGGTCGCCGTCCGCCTGCGCGGCGCGCAGCGGCTTGAGCACCACCAGCCCGCCGCCCTCACCGCGGACATAGCCGTCCGCCCGCGCATCGAATGGCTTGCACCGCCCGTCGGCGGCCATCGCGCCGAACTTGGTCATGGCGATACTGCTTTCCGGAGCCAGCAGCAGATGCACTCCGCCAGCCAGCGCCACGGTCGATTCCCCCGCACGCAGGCTGCGGCAGGCCAGATGCACCGCGACCAGCGCGGATGAGCAGGCCGTGTCAATTGTCAGGGCCGGTCCTTCAAGCCCCAGTACATATGCAATGCGGGCGCTGATAATGCTGATGTCCTGCCCGGTCGCGGTGTGCTGCGCGATATCGTCGCGATCCGTCAGCAGGCGGGCGTAGTCGCTCCACATCGCGCCCATGAAGACGCCGGTGCGCGTGCCGCCGAGCGTCCGGGCGCGGATTCCGGCATCTTCGAGAGCCTCCCACGCCAGTTCCAGCGCCAGGCGCTGCTGCGGATCGGCTTGCGCCGCTTCACGCGGTGACATGCCGAAGAATCCAGCGTCGAACTGGTCGACATTGCGGATGAACCCGCCCAGGGATGTCGCCATCCGCCCGGGCGCCTGCGGATCCGGATCGCATAGCGCATCAGCCGCCCACCGATCCGCCGGCACCACCGTGATCGCATCGGTTGCGCTGCATAACATACGCCAGAACGCGTCCGGCGAGTCGGCACCCGGCAGCCTGCACGCCATGCCGATGATGGCGATGGGTTCATCGGGCGGCAGAGGCACAATCGGCGCGCGCGTATCCGGATCGTCCGTCCCGTCGAGGAACGCGGCCAACCGCCGCAGGGTCGGATTATCCCACAGCAACGTCGGCGGCAGCGCCCGGCCGAGCCGTTCCGCGATCATGGCTACCGTCGAGGCGGCGGACAAAGAGGTCAGGCCGTAGCGGTGAAGTCTCTCGCCGGGATTGATTGCCGCCGCGTCTACGCCAAGACTTGCGCCCAGTATGCGCCGCAGCCATGAAGTCGCCGGTTCACTGGTCGGGCGTGCCACCAGTGCGCCCTGTTATATCACAGCAACGGTGGCCAGGACGTCCTGCGCTAATGCCGCGGCCACCGCCTGTCTTTGCTCGGCAACAAAGAAATGGCCGCCGTCGAACAGGCGCGTGGTGCACTCTCCGTGGAATAATTCGGCCCACCCGGCCATGTGCGCCGTTTGCGGGTCACTTCGGCCGCCATACATCGCCAGAGAGCATTCCAGCGGCGGCTCATGCCGGTGGACATGGGTCTCAAATGTTGCGAAGTCGGCTTTAAGAATGGGAATGAACAACGCCATCAAATCGGGCTCATTACTTATGGCCTCGGGAATCCCGTCATAACGTATCGACAGCGCATTGATAAAGTCCGGATCGGACAGACGGTGCAGCGGGGGCTCGGTATTCGCGATGGTTGGTGCGCGCCGACCCGATACGACTATGCTTTGCGGCAATGGCAATCCGTGCCGCCGCAGCGCGCGGCTGAGTTCGAAGGAGACCAGCGCGCCCATGCTGTGGCCAAAGAAGGCAAAGGGTTGTGCCAGAGTGTCACGTATTCCTGACATCAACGCTTCAATCAGCGGCTCCATCCTTCGGAACGGCGGCTCGGACAGGCGCGTTTCCCGCCCCGGCAACTGGACGGCCAACATCTCAATAGATTCCGGCAAGAGTGACGCCAGGGGATAGAAAGAGGCCGCACCACCGCCTGCATGCGGCAGGCAGATTAAACGGAGTGCGGCATTGGGTCGAGGCTGTGGTTGAGAAAGCCAGACTGCCCGCACGTTGACCCTCCCCGGCTCCGTTGTAATCCAGTTTCGCGCCGATAACGGTGCCGTGTCAATCGGACTTTGCCGCGCCGCCCGGGGTCATCCTGGCCAATCATATCCGCCATTGCAGTCTGCAAGACCCTCGTAGAGCTTATGTGCAGCCGGTTGATCGGGGCGGCCGGCCGACAAAACAACAATGCTGCTGCCTTGCGGTTTGAACCGGGTGCCGGCAGCGAACTTAATCTGCGCCCGCCCGGTGCGCGCGGCGTAATAACGCTTCCCTCGTACGATAATTGACCGGTATGCTCAATCCGTGAGGATTCACGCTGACCCGGTGCCCGCGAGCGCGGTCCTCGGTTCAGTTCAGGTGGTGACAAGCCGATGGGCCAAACCGCGAGGATAGTCTCGCGAATTTAGTAGGGAGGGCGACCTCAAATGCGCGTCAGAATACTGTCCGGCGTCAAACGGGTGACGGTCATTGGTCCAACCGGCACTGGTCCAACCGGGTCCGGCCATCGCGTGGTTCGCGAACGGGCTGGCCATAGCTCGTCCGAGCCCTTTAAGTTCGTGGTGATCAAGCCGACCGGCGAGATCGAGCGTGGCAGGTTGCATCTTGAACTCGGGCCCTTAAAAAAGGACACGCGCGCGCTTCGCCCGATCGAACGTGGGCTGCGCAAACTGATCCGATCCGAGTATAAAGCGCTGGGGCGCTTCCTGGTGCTGCACGAACGGTCCCGGCGCAAGCGCCGCAACGGTTGGGCCCGCGATCTCGGCAGCAATGCGATCAAGGTCATTCGCGGCGGGAACTGAAAGAAGCCGAGGGTTGCACGACCCGACTTGGACGACCGGACCTGGACAAAAGGACACAGCAATGAGTGCGACCGAAGCGCAGGCCACCAAAACGGCTGAAAAACCCGAGAAGGGTATTACCTGTGTGATCGACCTCGGCGAACATTCGCGCAAGCGTGTTCGTCGTCTGCGCCGCGGCGAAGGCCGCCTGATGGAAAAGGTCGAAGACGCCGTCGCCGCCCTGCAGGAGGACGGCGTGCTGAGCGCCAATGCCCAGACCGTGGTGATCGTTGTTCGCCAGGAACCGAGCCTGTCGGGGATGTTCAGCCGCGATGATGATGACGACGATGACGACGATGACGATTGATCCTGCTGCGTAGCGCACAGGGAAACACCGGCAAGACACAAGCCGCCCGTGGCGTGGGGCAGCTTGAGCAGTTTTTGCATGACCGGTTCATACTGCCGACAGGCAAAACGAGACCGACCCAACAAGACCAGGGAGGCCGCGATCGTCTTCGTTACAATGGCCGCTGGTTACCGCGTTCATGTCCCGCATCCGACCAAATCCTTCTCCGACCTTGGCGCCATCGTCCCACTCATCGACCGCAACCCGGACCGATTGCCTCCGCCCGAACTGGCCAACGAAGAGCCAACCAAGCTGGAACCCGACGCCGACAGGCGGGAGATCATCATCGATCCGGCGCCGCCGGCCTCGCAGTTCCGGGCTAGCTGGGCCGTCTGGCAGCTTCTCCGCTATCTGGCCGCCTTGCTCCGGCTGAAACTGACCGGGCGGCTCGACGACGAAAAGCAGGCCGTGATGACACGGCAACTGTTCGAACGCATGAGCGGAATCTGGATCAAGGTTGGGCAATTGCTGTCGCTGCGGGGCGATCTTATCTCCAAGCCGATGGCGCGCGAGCTGAGTACGCTCCAATACCAGGCTCGCGGCTTTCCCACAGAACTCGCCCGGCAGGTGATCGAGGCGGAACTCGGCCGCCCCGTCGGCGCAGTCTTCGCGTGGTTCGAAACCGCGCCTTTCGCGGCGGCGACCATCGCCCAGGTACATCGCGCCACGCTGCTCCGCAACAACCGCGCGGTGGTCGTGAAGGTCATGCGGCCGGATGTCGACCGCAGTTTCGAGCGCGACCTTGCGGTGCTGGAATTTATGGTGACGTGGATGCTGCGCCTGGGCATCGGGAAGCGGTTCCGCATGAGAGAAGGCCTGCGGGAGATGCGGGCGATCCTGACCGAGGAGACCAATTTCCTGTATGAGGCCGTCAACCTCAAGCGCATGCGGAAGAACCTGAAGAAGCACGACATCTATGTGCCGCGCGTCATCGAGACGCTGTCGCACCCCCGCATGCTGGTGATGGAGGAAGTGCCCGGCGTGCTGATGTCGCAATATCTGACCGTGCGGCAAACCGACCCGGATCGGGCGCGCCGCTGGGCGGTGCTGAACGGTATCGAGGACAAGACGCTTGCCCGCCGCCTCTGTGTCACGGTGCTGCGGCAGATCCTGGAGGATAACGAGTTCCACGGCGACCTGCACCCCGGCAACATCATGCTGCTGGCCGACAACCGCATCGCGCTGATCGACTTCGGCAGCGTCGGACGGCTGGCACAGAATACCTGGACGCTGTACCGGTTGAGCCTGCAGGCATTGGCGATGAAGGATTATGTCCGTGCGGCCGACCTGATGCTGCTGATGTCACCGTCTCCGTCCACGGCGAATACCAGGCAATTGCGCCTCGACATGACAGCGGCACTGCGCAGTTGGGCGTTCGAATCGGAGTTCCCGTCCAGCAGCTACGCCGACCGCTCGATCGCCGGGATGTCGGACAAGATTTCGGCGGTGATGGCGACGCACAATGTCCCGCTGTCATGGGGGATCATGCGGGTTGGCCGATCCCTGAGCACCTTGGACGCGTCGTTGCAGACCCTGGTTCCGGACGCCAACTTCATGACGCTCTGCCGCGCCTATTACAAGGATTACCAGCGCCGGCTGAATACTTTCGAAGGCCGGCGCGCCGCGTTCCGCTCTGCCGTGGTCAAGCTCTCCACATTCACGTCCGACGCGGAGTTGTTGCTCGGTTCCACCATCCGGGACCAGGCATTGCGCCTGAATGGCGTGCTGGATCGCCTGACGCTTGTCCGCCTGACCGCGCTGGCGTTTTTGCAGCGCGGGTTGCTGCTGCTGATCGTGCTGCTATGCGAAGCCTTTATCTTCGATCAATTCTTCAGCAACCATGCCAACAGCCACCATTTTCACTTTCTTCCAGATCGCCTGGTGCAGTTCGGATCGCGCGCGTTGCCCGGAATCCATCCAATCTGGTGGTGCCTGATGATCGGCGTTGCGGTCTACCTGTTCCGCCTGTTGCAGGCGGTCCGCAAATCCATCGCGCGTCTGGAATGAGCGGCGGGTTGCCAGTCCAGATCTGGACCATGCGCGTCGAGGCAACCGACACAGCATACGCCGAGCGTTGGCAAACCGTCCTGGATGCGACCGAACAGGCCCGTGCGGCAGGCTTCGTGTTCAACCGCCACCGGATGATCTACATCGCTGCGCATGCACTGTTGCGCTCGGTGCTCTGTCAGGTCGTGGCCGGCACGAAACCGGCCGACTGGCGCTTGGTCGCGGGTCGAAACGGCAAGCCCGCGGCATGGCTGGCCGATCGGCCGGGACCGCTAAGTTTCAGCTTGTCGCACACCGGCGGGATGGTCGGCCTGGCCACTGTCGCGTCGCGTGACGAAGCTCTGGGATTCGATCTGGAAGCGCTCGACCGCAGAATAAACCTCGACATCGCCAGCCATTACTTCTGCGCGGAGGAAGTAATGTGGTTGCATCGGCTGCCGCCGGCCGACCGGCCGGAGGGATTTCTTCGTCTTTGGACCTTGAAGGAGGCGTTCATCAAGGCCACCGGCGAAGGCCTGGCACGCGATCTTGCGAGCTTCTGGTTCGAACCGGAGCTTCCGCGCATCCACTTCGAGCCGCACGATGAAGATGCCGCCGGCGACTGGCAGTTCGAGCAGCGCGTGACCGACGGGGGCTTCATCGCCTCGGCCGGGATTCGAAGACGGGATCGTTTGCTGGTCACGTTCGAATGGAAGGAAATCGCCGCCTCCGGCTTCCGGCCCGCACCGCCCTGATTCATGCAGGTCCGGCGACCGGCATCAGGGGAGCGGAAATGCCTTCTCCCGCAGCACATCTCCATTCGCCACCGGATCATACAAGGCGACGTTGATCTGAAGATCGGCCGCGGTGAACCGGCCGATCGCGACGAGCAACTGATAGGCGTTGATCGCGGCGTTATAGCGCGCCTCCACCTCATCGCTGCGGGCGCTGACCAGAGCCTGCAATTGCCCCAGCAGTTCGAAGGTCGATTTTGCCCCCAGCGCCGCCTCTTTCCGGACGCCGTCATAGGCGACTTCCGCCAGCCGGACCTGTTTCACCTGCTCGGTCAGCCGATCGGCTGCCGCGCGCCAGACCGCGTAGTTCGCTTCGGCGTCGCGCCGGGCGTCGCGCAGCGAAGACCGGGTCTGGATCTCCGATTCGTTTGCCGTGGCTTTCGCCTGCCGCACCTGCGAAGCCGCCGAACCGCCCTGATAGATTGGCACCGTCAGGTTCACCGTGATGCTGGCCTGCTTGGTTGGGACCGTCGGGACGCTCTGCCCTTGGTCGATCCCCGCCATCGCGGTGGCACTTACGCTGGGAAGCAACGTGGCCTGCGCCACCGTCACGGCCTGTTGCGCCGCATGCATGCGGAACCGGCTGGCGATCACGGTCGGACTGTTGACCTCCGCCAGATGGATGGCTTCGACGGCATCCTTCGGCAGGCCAGGTGGGAGGCCGGGCACAAGCATGTCGGACTGCGGCGGGCGTCCCACCGCGGAGACGAACCGCGCATTGGCGGCCAGCAGATCGCCCTCGGCGGAGATTCGCGTGGCGGAAGCCGAAGACAGGCGACTCGCCGCCTGGTCGATGTCGGTCTGTGTCAGTTGCCCGGCCTGCATCCGGATCGTGATTTCCTGCAGCTTGCGGCGCAGTTGCGATTCTATGTCGCGATCAAGCGCCAGCAGGGCACGCGCCCGCAGGATGTCATCGTACGCCGTCGCCGCGCGCAGCAGGACAGTCTGTTCGGTACCCAGAAGATCGGCGCGGCCGGCCCTGACATTTTCCTTGGCGCGGGCGATGCTGGCGGCCGTGCCGCCGCCTGAATACAGCGGCTGCTTCAACTGGATGTTGCCGCCATAATTGCCCTGCTCGTAGCTGAACTCATACGGCAGAAGGTAGCTGGTGCCGGTATTGAAGCTCTGGTAGCCCCCGCTGGAGTTGATCGTTACGGTCGGGCGCCAGCCGGACAGCGCCTGAGGCACCTGTTCGTCGATCGCCCGCAGATGAGCCCGCGCCGCCGCCAAGTCGGTGTTGTAGGCATAGGCGTGCGCCAGCGCGTCCTGCAAGGTTTCGGCATGCACGGAAACCACCCAAGCCAGCATCACGCCGAACGCTGCCGCCATCGCCCGGGCCGAACGGCCGGCGGGATCAATCGGCGGCATGGCTGCTGACCGGGGCGTCCGACAACAGAAAGCCGGGCAGCGGGACGATCGGACGGCGGACCCGCGCCGCCATCAGGGAATACACGGCCGGCAGGATGAACAGCGACACCAGTGTGCCGAACGTCATGCCCACCGCAATGACAATGCCGATCTCCGACCGGCCGCCGGCGCCTGCTCCGGTGGCGAAGGCCAGCGGCAAGGCACCCAGCACGGTCGCGGTCGTGGTCATCACGATCGGGCGCAGCCGCAGCGCCGAGGCCTCAATCAGCGCGTCATGCAGGTTGTAGCCCTGGTCGCGCAACTGATTGGTGAACTCGACGATCAGGATCCCATGCTTGGCGATCAGCCCGACCAGCGCGACGAAGCCGATCACGCTGTACAGGTTGTAGGAGCCGTCGAAGATATACAGGCCCACAATGGCGCCGCAGATCGCCAGCGGCACGATCGTCAGAATGATGGCCGGGTCGCGGAAACTCTCGAATTGGGCGCTGAGGACCAGATAGATAAACACGATTGCCAGCAGCATCACCAAAGCCATGCCGATGGCGGACTGTTCCATCGCCTGCATCGCCGCGCTGCCGGTGATGCGAATCCCGGGCGGCAGCACCTGCTCGGCAATCGCCTTGAGTTCGGCTGTCGCCTCCGCCACCGAATGACCGGGCAGCGGATCGGCGCCCAGGGTCGCGGAGTTCATCTGATCGGTGCGGGCCAGCACCGCCGGCCCCGGCGCCCGGGTGATGGTGACCAGGGAGCGCAGTGGAATCAGGTCCCCGGTGCGGCCGGTGACATAAACGTCCTCCAGCGTGGCCACCTTCGCAGCCAGGGCTTCCGGCAACTCGATGATCACGTTGTAGATGTCGCCACGATACACGAACGTGGATGCGCGCTGGCCGCCGCACAGCGACTGGATCGTCGCCCCGATCGTGGATACCGGCACGCCGACATCCGCCGCGGCCTGACGATCGACGGAAACCATCACCTTGGGCGTATTGATATGCAGGTCGACAGTGACATTTTGCAACGAGCGTGCGTGCCGGGTTGCCGCGATCACCGCCTCGGCGCCAGCCGCCAGATCGGTGTAGCTGCCGGAGGTCTTCAGTATCCACTGCACCGGCTGGCCGGCGCCGACACCGGCCAGCGGATCGGAGGCAAAGATAGTCGACTCCAGGCCGGGAAGGTCCTCCAGGTCCGTCATGATCGAGTCCGTAATCTGCGTAGAGGTGCGGCTGCGCTGGCTCCATGGCTTGAACGAGACGATGGACATGGCCTCGTTCTGCATCGGCATTCCGAGCATCACGAGCGTACTCTCAACCTCGGGCTGGCGCGTCATGATCGCCTCGGCCCGCGCCGTCCAGTCGGCCAGATATCCCAGGGAGGCGGTTGGCGGTCCGCTGAACTTGAGCACGACGTACGCCTCGTCCTCACCCGCCGACACCGAGGCGGGCACGCGGGGGGCGATCATGACCGTTGCCGCCAAGGCCGCGACCGTCGCCAGCACGACCAGCCAGCGATGCCCGAGCACCGCTATGATCGCCCGGCGGTATAGCGCCGCGCTGCGGTCGGTCATGCGCATCACCCAGCCGGTGTAGCCGGTCTTGCGGTGCGGATAAATCAGCCGGCCGCACAGCATTGGGGCCAGGGTGCGGGCGATGAAACCCGACAGCAGGATGCAGATCGCCAGGGTGAAAGCGAATTCGCGGAAGATCTGGCCGACGGTGCCGCCGGCGAAACCCATGGGTGCGAAGACCGACGCCAGGGTGATGGTCGTCGCGATGACCGCAAAGCCAACCTCCTGACTGCCGAGGAAGGTGGCGTCCATCGGCGTCAGGCCGGCATCGACGTGGCGCTGGACATTCTCCACCTCCACGATCGCGTCGTCCACGACAAGCCCGACCGCGAGCACCATGGCAAGCAGACTGAAAATGTTGATCGAGAAGTCCAGCAGATCGATGAACATCAATGTGCCGAACAGCGACAGCGGGATTGTCATCATCGGGATCATGCTGGTGCGCAGTGAGCCGATGAAAGCGACGATGACCAGCAGCACCAATCCGACGGCGATGAAGACGGTGATCGCCACCTCGTCAACCGAGTCCTTCACCGGGCCGGAGGTGTCGAACGCCATGTCGATGACCATCCCGGGAGGCGCGGCCCGGCGCAGGTCCGGCAGCATGGCGTTGGCCGTCGCGCTGATGTCCAGCGGATTGGCGGTGGATTGAGGAACCAACCCGACAGCGACCGCGGTCTTGCCGCCGTACCGGAAGCCGGTCAGCGTCTGGTCCGGGCCAACCACGGCCTTGCCGACGTCCGACAGCACAACCAGGTAGCCGTCCTTGCCGCGGCGCAGCGCCATGCCGTTGAACTCCGCAAGGCTGCTCAAGGAGGTATCGACCAGCACGGAGATTGAATCGTACTTGCGGCGGATCTCGCCGCCCGGGGTTTCGATGTTCTGCTGCGCGAGGGCGTTTCTGACGTCGTCCACGGTGACGCCGTATGCCGCCATGCGGACCGGATCGAGTTGCAGGCGGATGGCGTATTTGCGATCACCGATAAGCTGCGCCTGGGCAACGCCGGGGATCGCGGTAAGTCGCGGCACCATCTCGTTTTGAACGAACGCGGTTACCGCCATGTCACTCTGCCGGGCGTCGGCGAACGCGAGGTACAGCACGGGCTGGCCGTCGGTGCTGACCTGGGTGATGACGGGCGCAATGATCCCGGCCGGCAGCTTCGACTGGGACGCCGAAACCTTGGCCCGCACGTCGTTGACCGCCGCCGCGGGATCCGTGCCGGCGAGGAAGTTGACCTGGATGGTGCTCAAACCCTCCTGGCTGGTGGAGGTCATCGTCTCGATGCCGGACGCGGCGCCGATAGCCGCTTCGAGCTGTGCCGTGACCTGGCGTTCCACCAGTTCGGGATCAGCCCCGGGGAAGGCGGTCACGACGGTGATGCTGGGCAGGACAAGCCGCGGGAACTGACGGATCTGCAGATCGCGCGCCGCCCAAAGGCCCATGATCGCCAGCATGACGTTGAGGACGATGGTAAATACCGGCCGGCGGATGCAGAAATTCGAGAGCCACATCAGGAGGCGCTTTTCGCTTCTGCGGGCGCCGGGACAACCTTCACGGTATCGCCGTCGCGAAGCCGGAATTGTCCGATGCTGACCACCAGGTCGCCGGCCTTGACACCGTCCAGCAGTTCGGTCCGCTCACCATCCACCAGTCCGACCGTGACATCACGCTTGCGGGCAATGGTATTGCTTTCGACGACGAAAACATATGACGAGTTCAGGTCGCTGGCCACCGCGCCGGTCGGAACCACCAGTGCCCAGGGATGGATCTGAAGGTCCACGCTGACGCGGACATAAAGCCCGGGCCGCAAGATATCCCCGTTGCCGTGAGTCTCGGCGCGCAGCAGGATGGAGCGGGTGTCGGTGGAGATCACCGGATCGACGAATGTCAGCTTGCCATCGACGACCCGGTCCTCGCCTGTGCCGGGCACCTGGATCTGGATCGGCATCCCGCTGGTGATCTGCATCGCCGCCGCGCTCGGCATGCGAAATTCGACCTGGAGGTTGTCAGTATCTTCCAGCCGAACGATCCTGTCCCCGGCGTTCACGTATCCGCCGGCATCGAAGCGGGCGGCGTTGAGCGTGCCGGCGAATGGTGCCCGAAGCATGAGATGCGAGAGCTTGCTCTCGTTGATCTTCACCTCAGCCTCCGACGCGGCGGCACGCGACAGTGCCTGCTCCACCGAGTAGCTTGAATCCAGGCCTTGTTTCGCCAGCGACTGGGTTCGCCGCAGGTTCTGCATGTCCGTTTCCGCCTGAGCCCGGGCGGACTGGAGCTGCGCCAGGGCGATGCTGCTGTCCATCTGCACCAGCGGCGCGCCGGCACGAACCTCCTGTCCGTCGGTGAACAGAAGCTGGCTGATGATCCCGGGCGTTTCGGGCACGATATCGACCGTGCGGGCGGATACAAGGTTGCCGTATGAGGCGACGCGCTCAACCATCGGCGCGATCCGCACAGGCGTGGTCGAAACGCTTTGAACAGCTGCAACAGGAGCAACGGGCGGTACACCGGTGCTGCGGTAGTGATAGAATACGGCGCCCCCGGCGGCGGCGGCCAGCAGGACAACGACAATAACGGCTCGCTTCACCGGTGAGCACCTGTTGCCACGCCGAACCGACGGAAGCGGGAACAACAGCCTCTGGCAGACAGCGAGGGGAACGGTCGCAGAACCCACCCACTCGCTCGTCGCGGAGGCGCGCGGCAAACCCTTCCGCCCGCGGACAGTCTGGTGCGGAGGCACGACATGTACTTCCCTTCCACGCTCCGCCAGGCTGGACGAGCACGCAGAGGAACATACTGCATTCGAACTCACTCTTTCCAGAAGAAAACGCATGAGTAGGAAAGCAGCCCGCCATCCTGCCAAGGGGCAAGCAGGTATCCAACATACAGGTGGAACGAACGTGCCGGAGGGCCGTTTGGCTGCCAGGCGGCAGCCTGCGCGGGTCATCGGGAATTGTGCCAGCCGAATGACGCCGGTCCGGTCACGTCTGGATCGACAAGGCCACGGCGCCGTCCGTGGCACCGGCGGCCAGGCTCACGGCTGCGTCGGCATGGACGCAGCCGAACCGGCCCGCGCCGAAGACTGCGAGGTGGACCATCGGGCTATGTCCCGGGCCAGTTAAGCCATCTTCACCCAGAGCCGCGGCTTTTTGGGACAGCCGCACGGCATCGACCATCAGGGCGGTGTGCACAGCATCTCTGAAGTTTGGCCAAAGCTGTGTCCGAGCAGAAGCGAAGTTCGGCCACGGTAACTGCTCAACCCGGTTGAACGACAGATTCCCCATCCAGGACAGCGCGAATCGCCTGATATGCATCGATTCCGCGCCGTGCCGCCGTGCCGACAACCGATCGAACAGAGGCGAATAGGTCGGCCCCCCACTTTGAACGGAACCCGCCGGTGACCTTGCGATACAGAAGGCCGCGACAACCAACCGCGGGTGATCATCGCGCTGGCGGTGACGCGCGACGGCATGCCGGTGCGCTCGTGGGTGTTGCCGGGCGATACCGCCGATGTCGCCACCGTGGCGCGGATCAAGGATGATTTGCGCGCCTGGCGGCTCGGCCGCTGCGTGT
>Ga0326728_10007411_pt1 | contig 28168 bp, 20 predicted proteins | sample MB3enrmetagenome_FD_207602 | JGI IMG/M metagenome (GOLD analysis project Ga0326728, IMG submission 207602) | Lab enriched peat soil microbial communities from McLean, Ithaca, NY, United States - MB31MN | ecosystem: Environmental > Terrestrial > Soil > Wetlands > Peat | place: USA: New York... | reverse complement strand
GCGACAGCGGGCGGGACGCCCGCGCCACGATTCTAAACGAGCGAGGAATCCCGCTCTGGACCTTTGCTCGGCGAAACACCCAGGCAGAGCGGGATTCCTCGCTCCGCTCGGAATGACGGAGCCGAAAGAAAACGCAAAATCGGGGGAACAAAGCCAAGAAGTTATTGAAAACAAAGGATGTCGCGTTTTGTAAATTGCGAAAACGAACTCAAAATGAACTCGAAATTGCGTGTCAAATCCCGGATTGGACCCCAAAAGTGAGCTTGACGGGCGGAGACGTGCGGCAGCGAACGGGAAAGCCCGCAGGTCGATGCGGGCTACCTGCGGCGTTGGTACGTGAACATATACTCGGTGCGGTCGGGGTTGCGCGCGAAGATCTGGGTGGTTTCGAGCGAGTCGGCGAGGCCGTCGGCGGCCGAACCCGGCAGCCGATCGTTCGAGAGCGCGAAGCCGCCGGGGTCGAGCATCAGCGCCATGTTCAGTCGGGCCAGCGCCTGTTCGAATTCCCCGAAGTAGACAAAGATATTCGTGCCGATGATGAGATCGAAACCGCCTTGCGATGCCAGGGGGGGACGCTCGATGACGATGTTTGTATCCAAAGGCGTGATGCGAAGCACGACGGCAGGGCGAATCTTCACGGCGCGAGTCTCGGTTTCCGCCGCCGCGGCGGCAGGAACGGCGATGGGCGGCACGGGTTCGCCGATACTCGAGCCGAGTTTCTGCCAGTACTCGGTGAAGGATTGGCGATATTGGTCCGTCATCCGCGCCGCGGTGTTCCAGGGAAGTTGGACAACGTAGGCGCGTCCAGCAGCCGCATTTTTCCTGGCTCGTGCGATGTGAAAGTTAACCTCGGAACTGATGTCCAGGGTGTAGAGTTCGACGGAGGCCGGGTTCGAGAGGCCCAGGCGGAGGAGAGAATCGAGAACGGCAAAGGGCTGAATCGTCTGCCGCGGGTAGAAATCGTTCCCCATTTCCTTGTTGGCAAAATCCAGTCCCGGCCCGACCACCGCCACGCGATGCACGGAACCCGGTCTCAGCAAGCCCTTCCGGAGCATGTTCGCCAGGTGCTGGTCAATCAGAAAGTCAGGCCAGAGGTTGGTATCGAGGGAAATGCCGCGGTCCTCGAAAAGCTGGAAGCGCCCGCCGGCCTGCGTCTGGCTGATGTAGCGCCGGATTTCGTCGCGCATCCGCGCCAGGTTCGCCAGCAGGTAACTCTTGACCCGCGCCCGGTCTTTCGGTGTCGCGAAGGAGTAACCCTTCTTCTCGAGGAAGGCGCGCATGTGCGCGACGCCCTCGTTGGCGTGGCCGGAAGCCATGGCGCGCACGAGGTCGTTGGCTCGATTCTCCGCGAAGGCGTTGACCAGCGTGCTCTGGCCGTACTTGAAAAGGTACTGGTCGTCGATGCGGTATTCCTTGGTGAAAGTCACACCGAAGCGAAGCAGGTTTACAAGCGTGTCCTCTTCGCCGCGGTCGAGCCGCGCTCGGATCTCCGCATCTTCCTTGTGCACCCAGGCGGCCCAACGCTCGGCGGTGAGCGGACTTGGACCTTTCAGTTCCGCAGGAAGATTCGCGGCCGCGGCGCGGAGCAGGGGCTGGACTTCCGCGAACGACAAGTATTGTAGGCTACTCGAAGATTCCGCCGCAGCGTACGAGGAAAGGAGGATGAGGCATAAAAGGCAGCGTGGGAGATTCAATCAACTCCTCCAGGGGCAAGGCCGCGCCGGCCGCGTCAAACTCCTAGCATAGCGCGAACCAAGCTTGCGCGGCGATCAATTCCAGGCGCGCGCGGCATCCGCGGCGTCGATCGCGTTGCGGGAGAATGCCGTGGGGCGCCGGATGGCCCAGGTACTAGTACCCGACCGGCACGGTCGGATTACCTTCGTAATATTGCGCGCTGAGGTGTGCCCTGAATACAATCGGGGTCAGTTAGTGCGAGGGCTCGAGCAAACGGGCCGTTAGCGTTAAATGCAGTGAAAATCCTCGGGATGAGGGGGGCACGCCCGGGCGGGAGACCCCGCCCGGGTGCGCCCCGAGGCATAGTAGGTCAGAGGTTCACGAGGTAGTCGGCCTGCAAATTCCCAAAGCCTTCCGTGTTCACGCGTTGCCCAACCACGTTAGCGAAATAATGAAGAACTGAAGCCAGCCTGAGCATTGCCTTCTTCTCGCCCACTTTCAGAAGCCGTCGCGCTGCCAGCGAAATCAACTGCCACCGGAAGTACACCATCAGGAGGCGCTCTTCCCGGGAATAGCGCTGGCGCGCCCCGGCCGTATTCTTCAGCAGATAGGTCAGGGCGAGAAAGTCGCATTTGAGCATCCGGGGTAACCGCGCATAGTCGAGCGTGGCGCCGGGATCCGCCAGCGCCTTTTGCAGCGAGGGGAACTCCAAACGGATCACGTTGGCGATGGACTGGAAATACTCCTGCTCAAACTGCCGGCGCAGAATCTTCTGGCAGGTGGCCTGAAAGTAGAAGAAGAACATGGCCATCGAGAGCGCCAAAATGAGCAACGAGAGAATCATCCGCCTGCTGTCCTCCTCTGCACTCTTTCGCATAAGTTATGACATGGGCAGGTGGAGAGAGCAATGGTACTGGAGTACGTTGTCGGGATCACTCGACGAAACAGCCTGGATCAGTTACCCGCCCTCCGATAGAACCAGATGGCTCCGCTGCGGGCCGGAAGGCTGAAGCTGAAGCCGTTGGCCATCAGGTCTTTTCCCGCGATCTGTCTGGTTTCGCCGCTTTCGCCGTTTTCGAAAACGTACGTCGAGCTCGGATCGAGCGCCTTCGGATGGATCATGAGCGTCTCTTCCTGCGATGCCGGCAAGCGGATCGCCTGGACAAATCCTTGGCCTTTTTCGGGGCTGTCGAACTGCCAGGCGACCCATTGGTCTGGACTTCGGCGGAAAGGCGTATGAGGATAGTAATCACCATACAGAATCAGGCCGGCAGCGCGGCGCCAGACGGCGATCATTTTTCGAGACTCCGCAAAATCGTAATCGTCGCGCTTGATGTCCAGCCCTAAAGCCAACATAGGAGCCATGGCGCAGTGATAGGCGTAGCTGTCGACCTGTTTGTCGAACCGGCCCGGCTTGTCAATGTCCCAGGAGAGTGTGACGTCCTTGAAATAAGGCAGCCACTCGAAGAGAGTCTGGTGGAATGAGAGTTTGATGGCGTGATACCCGTAACCGTAGTCGGAATAGTGCAGCGGCACAGCACGGCGCATGGTTTCAAGATCGTTGCGGCGGCCTCCGCTGGCGCAGGAATCGATCCACAGGCCGGGATTCCTCGCCAGCAAGTCATCCCAGTACTTGAGGTAGCCCTGCACATGCAGGTTCTCGTTGATTCCCTGCCGGTCCTCAGCCTCATTCTTGCGCCAGTATTCAAGCGGCTCGAAATTGAAATCCTGCCGGTAGACTTTGATGCCATTCGCCTTGATGAGCCGGCACACGTGCTCGGTCAGCCATTCACGGCAATTGGGGTTGCCGAGGTTCAGAAGACTATTCTCATTGCCCTTCAGAGTGAGCAGCCATTCCGGGTGTTCGCGACTAAGTTCAGTTCCCTGCCGGACTCTTTCCGGCTCGAACCAAACCAACAGGCCAGCGCCGTTCCGAGTTGCCAAATCGGATACCGGCTTGAAGCCATGGGGGAACCTCTCTGGATCGGGTTCCCAGGTGCCGGTGTTCGGCCAGTGCCCGCCACACGGATACCACCCCGCATCGATCCACCAAATGTCAAAGTTAATGCCCAGCCGCTTGAACTTATCCATATACCGGAGCTGGTTCTCTTCCGTCGCGCGCGTGAATTCCTCGCCTTCATCCGTGGCAGCAACAGCCAGCAGTGGTTTCAGAGGTTGACCGCCGGGCCGTGACAGAATATGAGCAAGGTACCACCGGCGCCACAGGTTCACCGCTCGGGATGCGTCGCCTGACCACGTCAAGACGGTCATGCGGGGTGTGCGGATGCGTTCGCCGGGTCTTAATCGCAGGTTGGTTTTCTGCTGACCCGCTCGTACACGAACGCCGTCCGTCACTCCATCGAATTGGATGGTCCACTGTGCAGGCCAGCCGATGGCGAGCGACAGTCCCCACTTGTCGAACATGATGCGATAGTAAGGGAACGCGCCGTCGCTGGGCCGGCCCCCGTTGGGCGCAAAGCTAGCCGAGGCGCCGTTGTCCAAGCCCTTCACGGTCGGCGTGTACCCTGTCTCGCTATAGAAATCGCCATTGTTCGAGTAGAGCACCGGCTTGGAACCTTGGAGTTTTCCATCCAGGGCCAGAACGTCGCGGATGATCGGCGTGGGCTCGCGTCCTTCATTGCTGAACCATGCCACCCATTCCGTCACCGGAAAGTCCTTGTACTCCGTGCACTCCACTCGAACGTGCAGGCCCGTCTTGGGATCGGTGCCCTCGAAATCTGTTTCGACGCGAGTGTTGTCGATCGCCTGTCGGGACACTTCCGGGCGCCACGCGGGCGGTATGCCGTGCAGGGCTTTGCCGTCCAGCACAAAAGAGACGGGAAGATCGGCGGAGCGGGAAAAGAACTGTTTCGCCCAGGCCCGGCTCCGCGTCATGTCCGCGGGATTGGGCGCTGCCGGTATGCCGTGCGTCGTTCTGCTTGCGACGTTGGCCTTGGTCGCCGCCTGGATAGCTCCCGCGAAGGCCGGCCGGCCGAGGAAATCGCTCATCAGCGCGCTCATCGCTAACAAAACTGCTAGTGGCACACTCGTCTTCACTAATGCACACCATCGTTTGTTCTTGGTAGTCATGGCGCGTATCACACTACCGCGAGAGTCTGCCGTTGTCTATGGGGAACTTAATCAGGGCTCCGCCTTCACGGTCATTCCGGTCTGCTGGGCCGCGAACGCCCAGATGTCCGCAAGCTCAGCGATGCGGCGGTCGAGCGGCCGATACCCGTGGCTACCTTGAGCTTCGATTCGAATAAGCACGGGTTTGTCGCAACCGGCCACGGCGCTTTGCACGCGTTGCAAGGTCGAAGCGAACTTGAAGGAATGGCTCGGCACGACGCGATCGTCATGATCGGCCGTGGTGATCAGGGTGGCGGGGTAGCAGACGCCGGGCTTGATGTTTTGTAGCGGCGAGTAGGCGCGCAGATAGGCGAAGGCCTTGGGATCACTGGACTTTCCGTATTCGGCCGCCCAGGCTGCGCCGGCGGTGAACTTGTCGTAGCGCAGCATGTCCATCACTCCAACTTGAGGCACTGCCGCGGCAAACAAATCCGGCCGCTGCGTCATCACCGCACCAACCAGAAGCCCGCCGTTCGAGGCGCCGTTGATGGCCAGTCTGGCCCGCGACGTGTACTTCTCGCGGATGAGATATTCTGCGGCCGCGATGAAATCGTCAAACACGTTCTGCTTCTTCTCGAATTGACCCGCGCGGTGCCAGGCCTCGCCGTATTCGCCGCCGCCCCGAATATTCGCGTTCGCGTACACGCCTCCCTGCTCGACCCAGGCGATGACATCGGGACGGAAACCCGGCAACCAGGAAATCGAGAATCCGCCGTAGGCATTGATCATCGTGGGATTCTCTCCGTTCTTTACCAGGTCTTTGCGGTGAGTGAGGAACATCGGCACGCGGGTGCCGTCTTTGCTGTGGTAGAACACGCGCTCAGTCACGAAGCCGGCAGGATCAAAGGTGAGCTTGGGCGGGTCGAACGGCTGGCTTGTGTTCGCCTTGGCATCGTAGACATAGGCTGTGGTCGGCTGAAGTGGCGAAGTAAACGCATAGAAGATTTCCGGCCGGTCGAAGCGGCCGATCAATCCGGTGGCACTGCCCAGTCCGGGCATCTGCACGTTGCGCACGAGCTTTCCATCGAGCGAGTAAAGCCGCACCACCGAGGCAACGTCCTGCAAGGTGAGCAGGCCGAGCTGTCCCGCCACCAGCGAGGCGCCCTGGATAGGCATGGTCCCTTCGGGGATCACCGTCGTCCAATGCTCGGCCTCCGGCGTCGCCACCGGCGCCGCGATGATTTTGCGGTTCGGCGCATCCTTGTCAACGGTCATGAAGAGCCTGCCGGTCGCAACGCCGAGCGGTGTGTAATTCGCATCCTGCCCCGTGACTACCGGGCGAATTCGAGCCCGCACGTCCGGATGCGTCGGGTCGCCCAGATCCGCAACGTACACTTCATTCTTGTCCGTGCCCCTGGTTGTCAGCGCGAACAGAAAGCGCCCCGTCTCGTCGACACCGCCAAAGACGAGCCACGACGGCTGGTCCGGCCGCTCATAGATCTTAATGTCGGCTGCCTGCTCGGTTCCGAGCTTGTGATAATAGAGGGTCATGTGTTCAAGTTTGGCCTCGAGTTTCTTGCCTTCCGGCGGCTTGGGAAACCGCGAATAAAAGAAGCCCTGCCCGTCTTTTGTCCACGCGGCACTGCTGAACTTGACCCACTTGATGATGTCCGAGGTGTTCTTCCCCGTGGCGAGATCGCGCACGTAGAGCGTGACCCAATCCGAGCCTCCTTCACTCAGGCCGAAGGTGTAATGTTTGCCATCCGGGGAGGGCGTGAATTCGGAGAGCGCCGTCGAGCCGTCAGGCGACAACTGATTCGGATCGATGATCATCTCTTCGGCGCCGGTGAGTGTGAGGCGTGAATACCAGACGCTCTGCTTCTGCAAGCCCGAATTCTTCGTGAACCACCAGCGCCCGCCTTCCCAGAAGGGCACGCTGGTGCGAGCATAGTTGTAAAGCGCGGTGATGCGCTCTCGAAACGCGTCGCGTCCCGGCAGCGCGGCAAGGTAGGGCATGGTGACGGCATTCTCGGCTTTCACCCAATCCGCGACTTCCTTGCTGTCGAGGTCTTCGAGCCAGCGATAGGGATCCGGAACTTTAACGCTTCCGTAAGTATCAACGGTGTCCACGGTACGCGTGGGCGGATACTGGATGTGGGCCTGCTGCGAGAGCGCTGTGCTCGCTATCAAACCCGCGGAGGCAAGAAGCAGAGCGAACCGGACACGGCGCATAGATTCCTCCATAACGTAGATAAACGGTCGCTGGTGTTGAGAGGAGAGTAGCTTCGGTGGCCAGCCAGTTTCGTATCCTCAACTTTGTACGCCAAAGCGATCCCTCGCCGCCTGGATCTTAGAGAATGCGGGCGTGGGATACTGCCTAACCCTTCGTGAGCCGGCCCCCGAACCTTGGGTGCTGGAAATCCTCGTACTGCCATCATAGGCCGCGACCTCGGCCAAGTCAACGATTGGGTGTATCCGAAAGGCGTATCGCGGCGCAGAGGCGCTAGGACGCCGAAAGTTGAGTTCTTTTCCTCAGTGCCTCAGCGACTCTGCGGTGAAAGCCGATGTTCCGCTGGCGTGAGAGGGATTACGTCCCGAAGGCACAAGCTGGAGTGCGGAGAGAAAAACGGGCGCCCGACAGTAGGTGCCGGTTGATGATTTGCGGTTCAGCCGGCGTGTAAATACGATGGTAAATCGGCACTGGGCCGTGCAGTGTAGCTGCGCCGCTACGTTGAGGGGAAGCAATTCCTTCCGAAGTGTCCCTTCGGGACATCGCAGACTCCAACCAACGGAGTCTGCGCCAGCCCGCGTGACGCGGGAGCAGGTTCAGGCGGTTCTGAAATTTGCGGCGCAGAGCGCCGAAGCGCCTGCGACCCGGGTATGATATGATCTTCATGGAGGCTGAATTTGAAGACCGAGCTGCATCCCCTGCGCCGCCGAAATCGCAAGCGCGCCGTTCCCGCCGATCATAAGGCCGGCATAATCGCGGGCAAGACGATTCAAGAACTAGCCCGGGAACGCGGCGCAAAGCCATTCGACCCGCATGCGTTTGCCGGCATCGTGCCACCAGACGAGGACATTGGCGCATTCGTCGAAGAGATCTATCGCGCCCGGACGTAACAGTCTTTGGCCAGCGACCCGCTAAATATCATCCTGCTCGACACGGACGTTTTCTCTTACCTGATGGAGCCAGGCGACCCGCGCGGCCGGCCGTATCTCCGCCACGTGGAGGGTCGCACCACAGCTCTTTCATTCATTACGGTCGGCGAACTGCTCTTCGGGGCCTTCTGGCGTGGGTGGGGAGAACGACGAGCGGCTGAACTTCAGAGACGTCTGGAGGCGGCGTTCATCCTTCCGCTTGACCACGAAACTTCCCTCACGTACGGGCGCCTGAAAAGTGGATTGCGCAAGCAGGGTCGAGTTCTCATGGATAATGACCTATGGATTGCGGCGCTCGCCGTGCGCCACTCCGTGCCACTGATTTCGAACAACCTCGGGCATTTCGAGCGCGTGCCTGGACTTGTTCTGATATCCGAGGCTGCGAAGTGATGGGAAACGGGAAACGGTACCACGTACCGTCTTTTCCAGAGGGGATACGCTGTCAGGAAATGGGGGTGGCCCTAAAAACGGTTCCTGACACCGTTTCCTCCAGTAAAAGACAGGGCAGTGTCGTCTGGTGAGAACAAAATGAACGTGTCCGAAAACCATGCTTTTTCAATGGTTGGCTCAGCGATAAGGTCCTCTCTGGTGTAACGCTCAATGATTGGTGCGTATTTTGACAAGATCTTAACCCAGTTCTCGGTGCAAACTAATTCACCGAAACCGAGTAAATCCAGATAGGCGACCCATCTCCTTGCATAACAACCAGGATCAACTTTAATATACTCATTCGTTGGTCTCTGCTTTTTCCATTCGTCTAACGCCCCCGATTAGCGGAGCGAATAGACACCGGTTCATGTGGGGATTCGCTGCACGGGCTAGTTATAACTTTCCGATCCCTTGCGCTCTCCTCGGGTGGTCTTGCGTGCACTGATGATTCGGACGCGGTCCCCGCGTGGGCAAGGTGAAGAACGCTGCCGATTTCCTGATTGCTTTTGCCGTCCGCCACCAGGCCCAGCCTTCCCTATTGGCGTTCAGTTAACCCGGGTCTACCGAGCCGCTCGGCTAATCTCGCCACCACCTCTGGCGCGATATGTGATTTCCCCGCGTGCACGGTGCGGATGCACTCCAGCAACTCCTCGCGGGGCGCCCCTTTAAGGACATAGCCTTTTGCTCCCCCCTGCAAAGCCCGGTAGATGTCTTCATTGTCGTCGAAAGTCGTCAGCACTACCAGCCGAGCACCGGGGAAGCGCCGCCGAATGGCGAGGATTGCGTGCAGCCCATCCATTCCGCGCATTCGCAAGTCGATCAGAGCCACATCGGGGCGGTGCTGAGAAAACTGTTCACAGGCCTCGCTCCCCTCGCCGGCCTCGGCCACAACCTTCATGTCCGGCTGGCGATTGATCATGGCGGACAAGCCTTCCCGCACCACGGGATGGTCGTCTGCAATCAGAATCCGAATGGTCTCGGGAACCTTCATGATATGTGGCCTTCTCCGTTTCCCATGGAGGTTCGAGCCGCAACGGTCAGCCGCGTTCCTTGCCCCGGCTCGCCGGAGATTTCAATCCGCGCCCCAATGCGCTCCGCGCGCTCGCGCATGCTGATGAGCCCGAACCCCTTGCCGCCCACATGGGCTTTTGGATCAAAACCCCGGCCGTTGTCGTGCACACAGAGGTCCACGCCGGATGGCTCGTAAGTAAGTTGGACTCGAATTTTGCTCGCCTGAGCGTGGCGGAGGGCATTCACCACCGCCTCCTGACAAATACGCAGCAGTCCCAACGCCTTGTCATTCGGCAGCGGGTAGGGTTCGCCGCGGAGTGAGAACCCGATCGCCGTGGGGTTGCCGACTGCTACCCGGCTAAGGAAACTCTGCACCGCGCCAACCAGTCCCTCGGCATCCAACTCCGGCGGGCACAATGCCCAAACCGACCGCCGGGCTTCCGCAAGACCGCTGCGCGCCACGGCCTCGGCAAGTTGAATGCACTTGGCTACCTCAGCGGGGTTCGAACCATTAAGCTCGCGGGCAGCTTCTAACTGGAGCAGGATGCCGACAAAGTCTTGCGCCAGGATATCGTGGATCTCACCCGCAATTCGGTTACGCTCTTCAACGATCGCCGCTTCCTTAAGTTGCGCCATCATTGCCTGTTCGGCGCGTTTACGTTCGATGGCGTAGCGAATAGTCCGCCCCAGTACAGTCGGTGTGAAACCGCCTTTCACGAGGTAGTCTTGCGCGCCCAACTGCACGGCGCTAATGCCCACAGCTTCGTCGTCCAATCCGGTCAACACTACGACCGGCACCCCGGGTTGGGACTGGCGCAAGCGAGTCACAGTGTCCGGACCTTGAGAGTCGGGCAAACCCAGGTCCAGGAGCACTACGTCGTACGATGCCACAGCGAGGCTGGCTAGCGCATCCTCTAGCCTTTCAACGTGCGCGATCTCAAACTGTGCGTCTCGGATCCGCCTCAGAACATCCTCCAGTAACAATGCGTCTGCTGGATTATCCTCGACTACGAGAGCGCGAAACTGAAGCCCATCAGGGTTCATGATTGCCACGGTAGGCACGGCCTTGTGGCCGCTCCAACAAGATTACTGCCTCACCCCTGCCACCCCCCAACTCGTGTTCATAGGCACGTTTTGTGCCAAATAGACCGTAGGCTGCTTACGTCTGTATCTCCCTGTTGATATGAAGGGTGCGTTGAGATAGACGACAGACCCTCGGGCCGTGGGTGTGCGAAAACTCTCGCGCGTTACCGTCTAACTGTGTTGAATGTCAAGTATCAGCTTGGCTATGGGGTGGCGCGGGCACTTCTGCCCGGGGTTAACTCGTGGTAAATCCGACCAGCACAGGCAAGGGTACCTGTGTCACTGGACCATCACAGGCTTACGCGATTTCGGCCTGACTGCTTGCTGGTATACAACTGTTTGTCCGCCCGCTTCAGCAGGGATTCCGTCGAGTCTCCAGAGGCAACCATCGCAGCCCCTACCGAAACGGTCACCCGTATCACCGCGCCGCTCACGGGGACAGTAGACTGAGCGACCAGTTTCCTGAGTTTCTCGGACACGTTCGCCAGGAATTGTCGCGTAATGCCGGGAAGAATCGCTAAAAACTCGTCGCCGCCCCAGCGACCGACTACGTCGGACGCGCGCAGACAATTCGCCATGGTCTTCGCGATGGTAACCAGCACCGTATCCCCGGCAGCATGCCCGTAAGTATCGTTGATGTTCTTGAACTCGTCGAAGTCAGCCATCATGATTCCGAACGGAGTGCCGAAGGTCGAGAATTGCTCGAGATGTTGGGAGAGTTGTTGTTCCAGATAGCTACGGTTTCCCACTTGGGACGCCGGATCAAGAAACGCGAACTTCGCAAGATCCTTGGCTCGCTCCCTCACTGCCCTTTGGCGAGAATTGTCACTAAAGACCTCGACCGCTCCCACAACCTCGCCATTCGCACCCCAAATCGGACGGACCCGGACCTCCACCGGAACCCTGTGTCCGCTCCTATGGTGAAGGTAAACGTCCGCTCGATGCGGCAGGCCATCCTCGAGGGTGCGGCTGAGAGGGCAGTCTCCTTCACAGAGCAGGCACCCGGAGTCATCAATGTGCATAAGGAAGTTATCAGAGCATCGCCTGCCCAAAACTTCCTCAGCCGTGTACCCGGAAAGTGCCTCCGCTGCGTGGTTCCAGTAGGTTATCCTCCGCTCCCGATCGGTGACATAGACGCCGTCAGGGAGGCTGTCTACTACATGTTTAAAGGGCGTCTTCACTTCATTGGGGGAAAGAGCCGGAAAACTGGGCATTGGGGAGTCCATAGGTTTTCCCTCTCATCAGGCATGCGTGCCTGCCCGGAAAGATAAAGCGTCGGCTTGGAGGCCATCGGGCGCTGGATCGGTTGAGAGCACAAAGCACTCCCTCACGCAGCGATTTCGAAGTTGGTACCCAGTCCATTAGTATACACGTTGAGAAAGAGTTTCGCACTCTCAATAAAGGTACATCTTCCAAATCGACAATAGGGCGCAACCCCGGCTGCTGTGGGCGACATTACTCTATTCCTGAATATTCTGACATTCACGTACTAAAGCGGCTGTGTAACTCGCTTTCACAAAGAGCTAAGGTATAATGAGATTCTGGTTCACACACTGATAACGATGCTCGACTAGGGGAGGCGCCGGATTGGAGGTGTCGAGGGAAGAGCATTCGATTCCTCGAAAGGTATCTCGCCTCTGAACCCGGCCATTGCCGACGGGAGTCACGTTGATGGGGCTCGGAAAAAGAATCGGTTATTCTCTGCGTTGTTTCTTTTCTATTCTGCTTTACGGTCAGATTCCGGGGAGCATCGCCCTGGAATTGGGCGCGACGTCGGCTGCTGGGGGTCGCGTCACGCCGTCTGACAAACCAGGCCCGCAAGAAGCCGAAGCAAGGCTGCCGAGTTACGACCGCGCGGTCCAGATGCTCGCCTTGCTGCAACGGGAGGGACGGCTCATCGACTTCTTTGCGGAGGATGTGACGCCGTATCCGGATGCCCAATTGGGCGCCGCCGTACGAAGTGTCCACCAAAGCTGTCGCCAGGCGCTGGAACACTATGTGAAACTCGAGCCCATTATCTCCTCGGAGGAGGATCGTCCAGTCACGGTGCAAGCGGGGTTTGATCCGGCAGCTATCAAAGTAATCGGCAACGTCACGGGAAAACCCCCTCTCAGGGGCCTGCTGCGGCATCGCGGGTGGCGCGCAACACAAGTGAATCTGCCTTCTTTACCCGAGGGCGAGGGCCGCACCGTGGTTGCGCCTGCCGAAGTCGAGATTCCATAGGGGCGGTTTGCGGACCGCCCCTGCACCACGCGAAAGTCACGTCGTTCCCGCGCAAGCGGGAATCCATTGGCTTCAGAACCGCGAATGGACCCCCGCTTGCGCGGGGGTGACCAAGCGCCGGCTTTTGTCCGAAGGGGAGCGCCGTCGGTCCATGGCGGCTCGGAATGACAGCTTTGGGTAATGGTTGGTGCTTTTATAAGTGGAGGCATATTTGGACGCAAAGTTCATAGTTGGCATCGACTTGGGAACCACCAACTCGGCCCTGGCACATTGTGACGCCGCCCTGGAAGAAACAACCGGACTAATAGCTATCCAGGAAATACCTCAGCTCGTAAATCCCAACGAAGTTGCGGACCGCACTCTGTTGCCATCGTTTCTCTATCTCCCCGGCGAATTGGACTTCCCCAAGGGCAGCCTGGCGTTACCCTGGGAGCGCGAACCTCGGTTCGTAGTGGGCGAACTGGCGCGCAAGCGTGGTGCCGAAAGTCCGTCGCGGCTTGTCGCTTCGGCCAAATCGTGGCTCTGCTACGCGGCGGTGAACCGAACTGCGCCCATCTTGCCCTGGCAGGCTCCGCAAGAAGTGGCCAAGCTTTCGCCCGTGGAGGCGTCTTCGCACTTCCTTGAATACTTGCGACGGGTGTGGGACCACTACCATGCGAAGGGGAAGCCGGAACTGGCGCTCAACGAGCAGGACGTCCTGCTCACGGTGCCCGCCTCTTTCGACGAAGAGGCGCGGGAATTGACGCGGCGCGCCGCCGAGCAAGCAGGCTTGAAAAACGTCACCCTGCTGGAAGAACCCCAGGCGGCATTCTATGCCTGGCTGGAGAGCAAAGGTGAGGGATGGCGCAAACGCGTCAAGGTTGGCGACCTCGTTCTGGTGTGCGACGTTGGCGGAGGGACAACAGACTTCAGCCTGATCAGCGTTTCGGAGGAAGGCGGGGAACTGGTCCTCAAGCGAGTCGCCGTTGGAGAGCACATCTTGTTGGGCGGCGACAACATGGATTTGGCGCTCGCTCGGCTGCTCCAACAACGGTTGGAAGCCAATGCACATCACATTGATATCTGGCAATTGCACAGCTTGTGGCATCAGTGCCGGCTGGGCAAAGAGAGGCTCTTCGAGGAACCGAAAAGCAACAAGCACCCGGTTGCCTTGCTCGGCAAAGGCTCCAAGCTTGTGGGCGGGACGATCAAAGCTGAGTTGACGCGCGAAGATTTGAAGCAGGTCTTGGTGGACGGATTCTTTCCTAAAGTGGCGAGCAGCGAGATGCCGGCGCGGCAACGGCGCATTGGGTTTCAGGAACTCGGTTTGCCTTACGCGGCCGACGCTGCGATCACCCGGCATCTGGCGCGATTCCTTTCGAGGCAAGTACAGGATAGCCCCGAACTCGAGAAGATTCGCCGCGGCCGGAGCGGCTTGGCGTGTCCGACGCACGTACTTTTTAACGGCGGGGTAATGAAGGCGGCCGTGCTGCGGGACCGGCTCATTGAGGTGCTCAACGATTGGCTGCACGAAGAAGGTTTTGACCCGCTTGGATCACGCGAGATTCTGGATACTCCCGATCTCGAACACGCCGTGGCCCGCGGCGCAGCCTACTATGGAAAGGCCCGGCGCGGAAAAGGTGTGCGTATCCGCAGCGGCGCCTCGCGCACCTATTACATCGGCATCGAGAGCGCTTTACCCGCGGTGCCCGGCATGGAAGCCCCGCTTAAGGCGCTCTGCGTTGTGCCCTTCGGGATGGAGGAGGGAACGGAGGCGCAAATTCCCGACCGGGAGTTTGGCTTGGTGGTGGGCGAAGCGGCGGAGTTTCGTTTCCTGAGCTCGAGCCTGCGCAAACAAGATCAGATCGGCAACCTGCTCGAAGATTGGGGCGATGAGATTGAGGAGTTGAGCCCACTCGAGGTGACACTGAAACTGGATGGCCAGGAGGGCACGGTTTTGCCCGTGCGCCTGGAATCCCGCGTCACTGAAGTGGGCACACTCGAAGTGTGGTGCGTGTCGCGCGACGGTGCACAGCGCTGGAAGCTCGAGCTGAACATCCGCGAAAAAACCGGGCGGCCCTGAGTGCTGACATGCAGAGCGAAGCATCTCTGCGGTTCGTAGTTGAGCGAGGAGCAAAAGAGGACAATTGCGGAGATGCTTCGCTTCGCTCAGCATGACAGCGCTTGCCCGGATGCGAGATACAGATAAGTAATGCAAGACTCCAGCCGCTACATCATCGGCATTGATCTGGGCACGACAAACTCGGTTGTTGCCTATTTCGATAAGCAGGAAGCATCAGCGATTCAGGTATTCCAGGTGCCGCAACTGGTGGCGGAGGGTGAGGTTCGCTCCCTGCCCACGTTGCCCTCGTTTCTCTATTTCCCCAGCGAACAGGATTTGTCCGTAGGAAGCGTGAAGCTCCCCTGGGAAGAGCGGCCGGAATCCGTGGCCGGTGTATTGGCGCGCGAGCAAGGCGCGCTCCTGCCGGGGCGCCAAGTCTCTTCCGCCAAATCCTGGCTCTGCCATGACGCCGTGGATCGGCGGGCCAAGCTTCTGCCGTGGGGAGCCGAGCCTCCGGAACCGATGGTTTCACCTGTGGAAGCCTCGGCCCATTATCTCACCCATCTGCGCAATGCGTGGAACCATTCCTCCCCAGCCGCATCACCCGGCGCCGAGATGCGATTCGAGAATCAGGAAATCGTCTTGACGGTCCCGGCTTCGTTCGACGAAGAGGCGCGCGAGTTAACGGTGGAGGCTGCGCACCTGGCGGGACTTGAAAGGCTGACCTTACTCGAAGAACCGCTGGCGGCTTTCTACGCCTGGATCGCCGCTCATCAAAACGCGCTGAATGTGGCGCCCGCGCTGCGCCGGGCGGGCAGCCGCCCACGCAGTTCCCCCCCACCCCTCAATCCCCTTCCCACAAGGGTGGGGGGATCCGGAAGTGGTGCTCCCCTCCCCGGATGGGGAGGGGAAACAGGGGTGGGGAAAAGTACAAGAGATCTACATGATGGCGACATGGTTTTAATTTGTGATGTTGGAGGCGGCACCTCTGATTTCAGCTTGATTCGAGTTCGCTTCGCCAACCAACAAGTGCAGTTCGAGCGCATAGCGATTGGCGAGCATCTGCTTTTGGGAGGAGACAACCTCGATCTGGCGCTGGCACGGCGCGTCGAGGAGAAACTCCATGCTCCGAAGCTCAGCCTCCGCCAGCGCCACGCGCTCAGACGGACCTGCTGCGCCGCCAAGGAGCGGCTTCTCAGTGACCCGGCTCTGGACCGCCTTCCGATCAGTGTCCTGGGCAGCGGACGAGCGCTCGTCGGCGGGACGCTCACTTCTGAGCTGAATCGGGACGAGGTGGTGGAAGTTCTGACCGGCGGTTTCCTTCCCCGAACCGCTCCTGAGGACCTGCCCGCTCATGACCGGCGCGTTGGTCTGCGCGAACTGGGTTTGCCCTACGCGACCGAACCGGCGATCACCAAGCATCTGGCCGCGTTTCTAGTAGGGGCACGCCATGGCGTGCCCCCACGGGAAGGCGATTCAGCACCCACGCCGATGATCCGTCCGGATGCCATCCTGTTCAACGGCGGTTTCTTTGCTCCGGCCGTCACTCGGGAGAAGATCATCGACGCAGTAGGGGGCTGGTTCAGCGGCAGCAACGCCTGGCGCCCGAGAATCCTTAGTAACCAGGCCCCAGAAAGCGCCGTGGCCATAGGTGCTGCGTACTATGGCCGGGTGCGGCGGGGCGGTGGCCTGCGCATCAGGGCGGGCAGCGCGAGAACCTACCACATCGGCGTGCAGTCGGAAGGCGTCCAGGACCGCGCGACTCAAGCCGTCTGCGTGCTGCCGTCCGGGATCGAAGAAGGAACAAGGCTGCCGCTCCCGAATCGTGAATTTGCGGTCCTCACCAATCGCCCGGTCTCGTTCACGCTCTACAGCTCGACCACGCGTCACGACGAGCACGGCGAAGTCGCTGTTCTCGACGCGAACCAGGTCCACCGGCACGCGCCGCTGGTCACCTTGTTGCGGTATGGAAAGAAGTCGCGCCAGATCGAATTAGGCGTGCAGCTCACCGCCAGCTTCACGGAGGTCGGAACTCTCGAACTCTGGTGCGAGTCGCTTAAGACGCAGCACCGCTGGCGCTTGCAGTTCGAACTACGCGGCAACGAAGCCCAACCTGCAGAGGCTGCCGCGACGCCTTCGCAGGCGCCTCCACCCATCCCCACCCAGACGGTGGAGGCCGCGGCGAAACTGATTCGGGAGGTCTTCGGTCCAGCGCATGAGGCGCGCGGGCAAGATGCCCGCGCCACAGCAGGGGGGACGCCTCCGACACAACCTGAAACGATCGTGAGCAAACTCGAGGCCACCCTCGGCCACAGCAAAGACTCCTGGCCCATGGCCACGATCCGTTCGCTCTGCGATGTCCTCGCCGAGCTTGCCGGCGGGCGCGCCAAGAGCCGCCGGCACGAGGCTCGCTGGCTCAATCTGTTTGGCTTTTGTCTGCGGCCCGGCTTCGGCGCCTTGCTGGATGATTGGCGGATCAACCAGGCGCGCCGGGTTTACCTTGCGGGGCCGTCGTTTCCCAAAGATCCTCAATGCCAAGTTGAGTGGCTGGTGCTTTGGCGCCGGGTGGCAGGCGGGCTTAACGCCGGTCAGCAGCGCGAACTTTACCAGAAGTACGGAGCCCTGTTGGGAATCAGCGGAAAGAAAACGAGCGGAAGGCTGAACAGCCAGGTCGAGCACGAAGGCTGGCGCCTCCTAGCCAGCTTAGAGCACCTTCCGGCGACTTTGCGGGCCTCGCTAGGCGAAGAGTTGCTGGCCAGAATCCGCCAAGAACCCGCCGAGAAGGCCTGGCTGTGGTCGCTCGGGCGGGTGGGTGCGCGCATCCCACTGTACGGTCCACTCAACTGTGTGGTCTCGGTTGAAACCGCATCAAAATGGCTCCAAGCGCTGCTCGATCTGACGGAATTCACAGTCGAAACGGCATCGGCCGTAGTCCAGCTTGGATCGCTTACCGGTGATCACCTGCGCGACATCGACCAGGATCTGCGGCAAAAGGCCATGGCGCGCTTGACCGCATCAGGTATCTCGGATGACCTGAGTCGAGGTCTGCAGCAGTACGTCCCGCCCGCACAAGCGGACGCCTTGCGCATTTTCGGCGAGTCTTTACCGGAAGGGTTGCGACTGGTAGAGTAGTTCCCTTATTACTAATGCTACGAAGGCCTGACGCCCGGCCATTTACAAAACGATTTCAAATGACAGATTGCAAATTTCAGATGGCAAACTCCGGATATCAGAAGGTCTTAAATTTGAAATTTGCCATTTGAAATTCTTTTCTCGTGAAGTGGGGGAGCATCATGATTCGCAAACTACTCTGCATTTATTCTTTCTGGCTGGTAGTCTCTCCAGCCGCAGCGCAAACGGAACTGACCATTGTGAGGCCAAAACCCATCGACGACGTACTGGTGAATCCCGACATGGGCATTGAGACTTTCCAGCGCTTCAGCGGCCAAGCCCTGAATGCCGGCGTAGGCTGGTCCGAAGAAGGGCCCACCGCAAAGCTCAGCGAGGCGGCTTCCCCGCCGGACTTCCCTGCTTCTTCGATCTCCTACTGCCGCTGGTTCTGGCAGGAACTGGAACCGGAACAGGGCAAAATTCGCTGGGAAATCATTGACCAAGCCTTGTCGGAGGCGCACGCGCACGGCCAAGCGTTGGCCATCCGTCTGATGCCCTACGATCAAAAGCATCCGCTGCCCGTGTGGTATCAAAACTCGGGTGCGCGCCGCGCCAATCGGCCCACGGACAAGGACGGCGACATTTGGCAGCCGGACTTCTCCGATCCGCTCTACCTGAAATACTGGAGCGAGGTGGCGGCGGCCGCAGGCGCGCGCTACGACGGGCACCCGGATCTCGACAGCGTCGATATCTCGTCGGTCGGCTACTGGGGCGAGGGCTGGAGCGATTACATGCCGGCTTTCCCTTACCAGAAGGCTCTCATCGACATCTGGATCGAGGCCTTCAAGCGCACCCCACTGCTGATGAACTTCGATCAGGAGCAGGCGCTCGCCTATGGCACGCAGCAGGGCGCCGGCTGGCGGCTCGACTGCTGGGGCGACATGCGCGACACCACCGGCGGCCGGTGGTGCCACATGTTCGACCTCTACCCGGAGCAGATTGTGCGCGCCGGCGTCCAGGACGTCTGGCAACGGAGCCCCGTTTCACTGGAAACTTGCTGGGTCCCCGGCTACTGGAAGCAGCAGGGCTGGGACGTGGATTACATTCTCGCTCAGGCGCTGCGCTGGCACGTCTCCTCCGTTAACATCAAATCGTCGGCGATTCCGCCAGAGTGGAAAGCTCGCTTCGACGATTTTCAGAAGAAGATGGGCTATCGCATTGTTCTCCGGAGGCTGGAGTACGCCCGCCGCACAAAAGCCGGGACGATGGCGCCATTACACATGTGGTGGCTCAACGCCGGCGTTGCGCCTGTCTACAGGCCTTACGAGCTTGCGCTGCAGATTACCTCGTCTACACGATCGGCGACCATCAAACTGCCCGTGGACGTGCGCAAGTGGCTCCCCGGCGATGCGGTTTACGATGGTACGGCTTACGTTCCGGCCACACTAAAACCCGGTGACTACCGTGTTCGCGTGGCGCTTCTCGACCCGCGAACTGAACAGCCGGCCGTCCGCCTGGCCATCGAAGGCCGTCAATCCGATGGCTGGTACGACGTGGGCGCGATCAGCATTGAGTGAGTTGGCATTTACACAACGCCCCCTCACCCCCGGCCCCCTCCCCCAAGGGGGCGAGGGGAGAAGCACTCGTACCAATCTGATCTTCGCTCTCCTCCTTGGGGGAGAGGGTGGGCCGCAGCCGGCGGTTTCATCAGCCGGGGCGGGCCGGGTGAGGGGGTTTACGGGAGTGCGGAAACGCGGCAGCGCATGAAGCGGCTCATCGTTAATGCGGATGACTTCGGCTTGACGGACGGGGTTAACCAAGCCATCATAGATGCGCACCACGATGGACTGCTCAGCAGCACAACCCTGCTGGCAAATGGCGAAGCCTTCGCGTCGGCGGCGGCGCTGTCGCGCCAGGCCCCGCGTTTAGGAGTCGGCATTCATCTGAATCTCACGGAAGGCAAGCCAGTCGCCCCTGCTTTATCCGTTCCCACTCTCATAAATGGCCGTGGGGTCTTCGCGAGAAAACCCGCCGGCCTGTGGCGAGCGATGCTGCTGGGTCGAGTGCGTGCGGTCGAAATCGAGAGAGAGCTGCACGCCCAGGTTGAAAAGGTTCTGGCCGCGCGCGTTGTGCCGACTCATCTGGACAGTCACAAGCACGTGCATGCCCTGCCGGCGCTTGGAAAGATGAGCCTGAAGGTCGCCCGCCAATACGGCATCAAGGCGATTCGTTCTGTGGCGGAGGCGTGGCCTGCGTTAGGCTATTTACTGGGACGATTTCCGCGCGCCAAGGCAACGATCCTGAGACAGCGCTTCAACAGCCTCACCCTTTCCCTGCTTTACCGGGGCTGGTGCCGCCGGCTGCCGCAAGCGGGGGTAGCGTGCGCTGAGCATTTCTACGGTGTCACGGCCACCGGGTTTCTGGATGAGGGACTCCTGAGCGAGATTCTCCGCCGGGTCCCGGACGGGACGAGTGAATTGATGTGTCACCCCGGCTTTGTGGATGAAGCCCTGAGGCAAACGCCCACGCGTCTGCTCGAGCAGCGAGAAAAGGAATACCAAGCCCTGACACGGCCAAGTGTCAAACTCTTGGCCAAAGACCTTGGGATACAAATTATTAATTATGGCGACCTCGCAAATGATCTCCATTGTCGTGCCTTTGTACAATGAACAGGAGAATGTTCGACCACTCTACACGCGGCTCACCGAGGTGCTGAATCGCATAGGCCAGCCTTATGAGCTGGTGTTTGTGGACGACGGCAGCCGCGATCAAACGCCCGAAATCCTGGATGAAATCTACGCGAACGACAGCCGCGTATGCGTGGTCCGGCTGCGGAGGAATTTCGGCCAAGCGCCAGCTCTGCAAGCGGGATTTGATTCTGCCCGAGGCGACATCATCATCTCCATGGATGGAGATCTCCAACACGACCCGGAAGACATCCCGGAGTTCCTGGCCCAAATGGCGAAGGGGTACGATGTGGTCAGCGGCTGGCGAGTGGCCAGAAAGGATGCGTGGCTCACGCGCCGCCTTCCCAGCCGCATCGCCAATTGGATGATGGCGAAACTGTCCGGCATGCCGCTGCACGATTTCGGCACCACCTTCAAAGCCTACCGCCGCGAGGTTCTGGAGAACGTGCATCTCTACGGGGAGTTGCATCGCTTCATACCGGTCCTGGCAAGCTGGGCCGGGGCAAGCACTACGGAAATTCCGATCAAAAATACGGTGCGTGAAAAGGGGAAGTCGCACTACGGCCTCTCCAGGACCGTGCGAGTCTTGCTCGACTTAATCGGGATCAAGTTTCTACTCGATTATTCCACCCGCCCTCTGCACTTTTTCGGGCTCTTGAGCCTGCTCGGCGTGGGCGCCGGCAGCGGCGTCGGGCTCTTCCTTTTGTACGAGAAGCTGTGGCTCCACAGAGCCATCATGCTGGCCCACGGGCCGCTTCTTTTTGTCGCGATGCTTCTGTTCCTCACCGGCGTTCAGTTTCTTTCCGTCGGCCTCATCGGCGAAATGCTTTCTCGCACGTACTACGAGTCTCAGAAGAAACCCATTTATTCACTGCGGGAAATCAAGCGCCGCAGGCCGGAATCAACACTCAAATGACGCTTCTTAATATTGTAGGCTACTCCCTGCTGGTGGTAGCGACGTTTCCCTTCATCTATTATTTGATCGTCCTGTACAGCTCCTGGCGTTTTTTCCGCCGCCCCGTCACGCAAGCCAGTTCTAAACAGGGCTGTTTCACCCCTCCCGTCAGCAACCTCAAGCCCGTTCGAGGCCTCGACCCGGATGCCTATGAGAACTTCGCCAGCTTCTGCCGCCAGGACTACCCGGATTACGAACTGCTGTTTTGCGTGGGAGACAAGGATGCCCCGGTGGTTCCTGTGCTAGAGAAGCTGGCGCGTGATTTCCCTGAGCGGCGGATTCGCATTCTTTTCGGCGGGGATGGCCACGCCATCAATGATAAGGTCGGGAAACTCTCGCGCCTGGTCCGCGAGGCGCAGCATGAGACCCTGGTGATCAACGACAGCGACGTGCGTGTGCGGCCCGGTTATCTGCGCACCGTGGTGGCGCCCCTGGCTGATCCCAAGGTGGGCGCAGTCACCTGCTTCTATATACCGATCGACGCCAAAACTCCGACGCAAAAGCTCCAAACCATTGGCATGGTTTCCGATTTCTACGCCGGGATTCTGGCCGCTTGGCAACTGGACGGAGTGAAGTTCGCGCTCGGTCCGACCATCGCCACCACCCGCACCCAGCTCGAGGGCTTCGGCGGGTATCGTTCGCTCGAAAGCCGGCCGGCAGACGATCTTCTGGTGGGTCGGTTGATCGCAGAGCGAGGCTTCGAGGTACGACTGCTGCCTTACACCGTCCAGACGGTGCCGGACTACGCCTCCCTGACGGAGCTGATTCACAAGCGCATCCGCTGGCTCGCCGTCATGCGCCACATGCGTCCCTGGGGTCATCTGGGTCTGCTGTTCACGCAAGGACTTCCCTGGTCGCTGGCCGCCTTCGCGATTTATCCGACGGTGGCCGTGGGATGCGGCTATCTTGGGACTTACCTAGGACTCAGGTTGGCAATGACGTGGCTCATCGGCGCCCGGGGGCTTCGGGATCAAACGCTGCGCGGGAGATTGTGGCTGCTGCCGGTGTGGGACGCCATGGCGTTTCTTCTCTGGCTCGCCAGCTTCTGCAAAAACAGCTTCCAGTGGCGCGGCGGCGAATACCGGCTTCGCAAAGGTCAACTCGTAACGGGCACTCCCTATTCATCGGAGAAGTGAGACAGGCAGCGCATTCCGCTCGCAATGAGATAAGCAGCCCTCTGCTTTGGAGCACGTCATTCCGGCGAAAGGGGGAGTCCATTGGCTCCTGGACCGACGATCACCCACCGCTTTCGCGGGGGTGACGAGGGGTTGACTTTTGTCTGAATGGGTGAGCTGCGAGCCCACGGCCAGTCGCAATGACAAGCGCCGGAATGGGATCTTATTTGGCCCGTTCCTTGTTTGTGCCCACCGCAGCCAATTGAGGCCCGGGCGCTCCGACATCGGCGGACGCGCCCGGACGGTGTGCGTTGCGCGCCTTTCGCCAATTCACCTGCGGCATCATTTTGCCGGCGTCGATGCGATCTCGATAGCGGAGCGCAATATTCATCAGCGAGTCGAGCAAGGAATCGGAAAGCAGATGCGGCTTTAAGCCCAGCTCGATCAGCTTCGAGTGTTTGGCGTTGTAATAGTGTTCCTCAGCTTCCACCCGCGGGTCCGGTATATGTTCGACCCGGACCTCCAGGCCCAGTTCCCGGCCCGCCGCCTGCACCATCGCCGCCAGTTGCAGGACCGAGAACTGTTCGGTGAACTGGTTGAACACGCGGAATTCGCCCCGCCCCGCGGGATTCAGCAAGGCAATCTCAATGCAGCGTACGGTATCGCGCAGGTCCAGGAAGCCGCGCGTCTGCCCCCCCTTGCCGTAAACGGTGAGCGGCATGCCCACCGCAGCCTCCACGCAATAACGATTCAGGACCGTGCCGAACACTTCATCGTAGTCGAAGCGATTAATCAGGGCTTCGTCGAGCGCCACCTCCTCCGTCAGGGTGCCGTACACCACACCCTGGTTCAGGTCGGTGGCACGCAACCCCCAGATCTTGCAGCAGAACATGATGTTGTGGCTGTCGTGAACTTTGGAAAGGTGATAAAAGGAGCCCGCCTGCTTGGGGTAAGGAAGCACATCCTTGCGCCCGTTGTGCTCGATAGTGATGTAGCCTTCTTCGATGTCGATGTTGGGCGTGCCGTACTCGCCCATGGTCCCCAGCTTCACCAGGTGGCAGTCGGGCCGGAATTCGCGCAAGGCGTACAGCAGGTTCAGAGTGCCGACCACGTTGTTGACTTGGGTGAAGACGGCGTGCTTGCGGTCGATCATGGAGTAGGGTGCAGCGCGTTGCTCGGCAAAGTGCACCACTGCATCGGGCCCGTAACTTTCAATGCAGGAAGAGAGAAAGTCGTAGTCGGTCACGTCGCCGACGAAAAGCTCGAGCGGCTTCCCCGTCAGGTCCTGCCAAACCCTCAGGCGTTCGGCCAGGGTGCGAATCGGCGTCAGAGTTTGCACCCCGAGTTCGTGGTCCCACTGGCGCCGAATAAAATTATCGACGATCGCCACCGAGTGCCCCTGCTTCGACAGATAGAGAGCAGTGGCCCATCCGCAGTAGCCGTCTCCCCCCAGCACAACGACTCTCATTTGGCCCCCTTGTTTGCGTCTATGACACTACTGCACCACAAGCGTCGCCGCCGGGCGTTGTTCGCTCATCCACCCCTACGACGAAGTCCCCTCGCCCTTACTTGATATCGGCTGATTCGTCAAAAGGACTTTCCCTCCGCTCTTAGCTACCACGTTGAGTTGCTCGTTACCCACCAGACCTTCCAGTCGCGGCACAGCCGACTGCCTCGCCACGATATAGCAACGTTCCGGCCTGAGCCACAATTCCTTGAATTGCGAATCGTCAATGAAGACATTCGGGGCGCCGGGAGCGTACGACCCGTATTCAAGGTTCATAAATCGCCCGTTCAGCAGGAGCGCGGAACTATTGGTATAGAAAAAAACCGACGAGAACCAATAGTAGTGATGTTCGACGATCAAAGTTCCCTTCGGCGCCTTCTCGAACGCTTCAGCCAACTGCCTCGAGGACATATACGGATCGAAGGCCACCATGGCCAGGCGTGCGGCGTGGAAGAACAGGACCATCATCAGCCCGGCCGCCACGACCGCGCGCTGCGTTTTGGCTTTGAAAGTGCCTACGGCGCCCACCAGGAAGGCCGCCGCCGCCAGCGCCAGCGGCACGCGCAGGTAGGCGAACGAGGCCAAGGTCAAGTCCTCGATGTGTCCAAGCGCTAGTTTGTAGGCGCCGGGGTGCTGGCTCAAGGCCGATGAGATATCGCCGGGCGCAGGCAAACCGCGGCTCCAGGCCAGAATCACGATTGCGGCCGCCGCCGCACATCCGGCGATGGCCGTCAGCAGAGCTGTGCCGCGCCGCATCCACTTGCCGTTCGCCGCCATCGCCGAACCCAGCAACAACGCCAGGGCGGGATAGCAGGGCATTGAGTAGTACTCCTGCGTGGTTGAGAAGGTGAAGAAAATCAGAACAAAACCCGCCCAGCACAGCGCCAGCAGGCGCCCGCGCCCGGCGCGGTCCACCGGCCTGAAGGAGAGCCTGGCGAGGGCCGGAAAGTAGACGCTCCAGGGAAAAAGCCAGAGCAAATGAAAAAGCCAGAAGTAGAGGCGTGGGACGGTATCGTAATCGCGCGGGTAGCGCAGATTCAGAAACCGCAAGAGCTGTTCATTGATGAAGAAAAACCAGAAGAACCCATGATATTGGCCCGGGCCGCTATGCAGCGTGAAGTCGAAGTAAGGCGGATTGCGCAAGGTGGCCAGCACGTGCCAGGGCGCGGCAACCAGGAGCACGATGAATGCTCCGCTGAAAGGATGGAGGCGCCTCCAAGTCGCGGCGGAAAAGAATTGCCCCGTCAGCAAAAGGTAGATCGCGCCGGCGGCGATGGGGAAGACGATTCCGACCAGACTCTTGAGCAGCAAGCCCAATCCCAGAGTGAGCGCCAGCGCGGCAGCCCAGAACCGCGGATGAGGCTCGTCCTGGTCCAGCGCGCGAAGGAACGCCCACAGGGCCAGGGCCACGGTAAACGTCAGCATCACATCGGGAATCAAAATGCGCGTGAAGAGAAACAGGCCGATACACGTAGCCGTGCACAGGCCCGCATAGAATCCCGCCCGCTTCCCGAACGCCCACACGCCCATCGCCGCGGTCAGCCAGGCAAGCGCCACCGCCGCCAGCGCCACCGGTATGCGCGCCGCCCAATCGTGAACGCCGAAGACTTTATAAGAAAGCGCAATGGTCCAGTAAATGAGTGGCGCTTTCTCGAGATAGGCCACACCATCCAGACGCGCGGTCACCCAATCGCCGGACTGAAGCATGTTGCGAGCGATTTGCGCCTGCACCGCATCCACGTCGTCCATGAGAGAGGGCGGAGATACGATGCAACCGACGAAAATCACTGCCGCGAAAAGGATGACAACGATTTCGCTGCCATAGTTCAGACGGCCGCCGAGAGGCTGACTCTCATGCGCGCCGATTCCGTTTCCGACAGCGTCTGAATGTTCCAGCGTTTGAGCCATACAAACAGAATCAGCAAACCCCAAAGGTGATATCCCAGGTTTTCGCGCCGGTCAAGGTGCCTTTTGATCACCGACTGCACGCCTTCCCAGCGGAAAATCTGCGTCGCTGCCACGGCCGGCTCGGTCAACGTATCGAGCAACAGCGGCTTCAGCACGGAGCGAAACCAATCGTGGACGGGAATGTCGAATCCTTCCTTCTTGCGGCCTAGAATCGTCTGCGGAAGTTTGTCCTTCATCAGCTCTTTGAGCAGGAACTTCAGCTTCGATCCTCGCAATTTATAGTTTTCCGGTAGCGAGGCGGCAAACTCCACCAGACGGTGATCGAGAAAGGGCGGCCGCACCTCGAGTGAATGCGCCATGCTCATGCGGTCCGACTTGTAGAGAATATCGTCCGGCAAATAGAACTGCTGGTCGAAAAGGAGATAACGGTCAAGGCCGTCAACGGGCGGCATCTGCGCGAGAACCTTTAACATCGGAGCCGAATCCGCCGGCCCGAGAACCTTCGCTTTTTCCTCTTCGGAAAAAGTGCCATTCCAGAAAACGTGACCTTCGTCGGCAGGCAGCAAGGATCCCCGCAGGAAACGCTTGAGCTTGTATTCAAAACTGATCTTCTCATTCGAAACCGGCCAATAGCGGAGGGCGCCGATCGCCATCTGCCTCGCCGCCGCAGGCAGCAATCGCGCCCAGCGCGCATATCGGTTGGCAATGTAGGTCACGTAACCGCCCAACAACTCGTCCGCCCCTTCGCCGCTGAGAGCCACTTTCACGTGCCGGGCGCTCATCTTGGCCAGGAACCACACCGGCAAACAGCCCGCGTCGGCATTCGGCTCGTCGGAATAGTAAGCGAATTCCTGAATGGCGCCCGCGAGATCACTGTCGGCCCCCAAATCGGCCTCGGTGTGCTCCGTTCCGTAGCGCTCCGCCGCCTCGCGGATGTAGTCGCTTTCATCGAAGCTACGGCCTTTGAAGGTAATCGAAAACGTCTTCAGAGGTTTGCCCGACACCTGCGAGGCATAGTGGAGAATGGTCGACGAATCCAGACCGCCGCTGGCCCAGAGTCCTACCGCCACATCGGCCATCATGTGCTCCTTAACGGAGGCACGAAGCAGGGTGTCCAGTTGCTCTTTGGCGGCGTCGAAGCTCCAAGGCCTCTTGGCGGACGACGCGGCGGGGACAGGAATGCGCCAGTAGCGCTCGACTTTCATTTCACCGCGCTGCCAGGTGAGAATGTGTCCGGGAAGCAGTTTCTCAATTCCCTGCACAAGGGTCAGCGGCGCGGGAACGTAATTCACGCGCAGATAGCAATTCAACCCGTCTAAGTCCAAATTGCGATCAATTTCTGGATGATGAAGAATCCCCTTCAGCTCGGAACTGAAGTAGACGTCGCGCCCCTTGCGGCAAAAATAGAGCGGCTTGATGCCCAATCGGTCTCGCGCCAAAACCAGCCGTCGTCGCGACTCGCTCCAGACCGCCAGCGCGAACATGCCGCGCAGCCGGCGGAAACACTCCGTGTCCCACTCCAGAAAGGCGTGCAGTACTACTTCCGTGTCGCTGTGAGTGAAGAAGCGATGTCCTAGCGCCTCGAGTTCGGCGCGCAGTTCGGCATGGTTGTACACCTCGCCGTTGTACACCAGCACTGTATCGCCGTCCTCGCTGCGCATGGGCTGCTCACCGGCCACCAGGTCGATGATCGTCAGCCGCACGGCGCCCAATGAAACGTGCGGGGATTCGTAAACACCTTGCTGGTCGGGCCCGCGATGGATCAGAGAGAAAGTGGCCCCGCGGATCACCTCAGGGGGAGGCGGCCGGTCTTCGTGCGTAAATCCCACAATGCCACACATGCTATTTCATCCTAGTTCGAAAACCGAAATTCGAAAATCGAAATTCGAAAGTGGCGGCTTACGAGTTTCGATTTTGGACTTTCGAGTTTCGGTTTTTACCGTGCGGCGCAAACCAGCGCCACTCCGGCGGCCACCAGCAGCAAGCCCGCCCAGCGCGTCTGGCTGACGCGTTCCTTGAGCAGAAACCTCGCGCCCACAGCGCCCACGACATAGTTCGCAGCCGTGGCAGGCACCACGAAGCTGACCTCCGCCCACGAAAGCACTGCCAGCAAGGCGAAAAACGCCACGGTCATGAGCGCAATGCCCAGCCATATCCATCTCGACTTCAGGGCACGCCACATGACGCCCAGGAGCG
>Ga0326728_10007409_pt1 | contig 28180 bp, 25 predicted proteins | sample MB3enrmetagenome_FD_207602 | JGI IMG/M metagenome (GOLD analysis project Ga0326728, IMG submission 207602) | Lab enriched peat soil microbial communities from McLean, Ithaca, NY, United States - MB31MN | ecosystem: Environmental > Terrestrial > Soil > Wetlands > Peat | place: USA: New York... | reverse complement strand
TTGGGCTTCCATCATTGTTCGAGGAAGTGCTGGCGTAACCATCTCGAACCGCCGTGTACGGACCCGTACGCACGGTGGTGTGGCAGGGGTCGGTGGGTGACCGCCGCCCCTATGCCGATCATACGGGGTTGTGGGAAATTACTAACGTGAAGTCCAGTCAAGGAAACTTGAAGTCGGACCGGTCATGGAACGGATGGGCCCATGAAACGCGCAGCGGTTTCCTGGCGATTGCCCATGCCGACCGCACAGTGGGTAGTTTCACTCGGGATGAGTTTCAAGATTTCCTCGACCGCAAAGCTGTCGCGGCGGGACTCTCGTACAGTGTTGTCGCTCATCTACGGTGGGATTTGCGCCAGATCTTTGGGATGGCCGTTGCCGAGGGTTTTATCCATCGAAACCCCGCCGAGCTTCTGTGGGTTCCCAGAGCGGCGAAGCAGCCACAGCGACCCGTGATGAAGTTCGAGGAGGTGAAGCGATGTTTTGCGGTCCTTGATCCGCGAAGTTCACTGATTGTGAAGCTCGCCGTGCTCGCGGGTATGCGCCCTGGTGAGATCTTCGCTCTGCGCTGCGGGCGATTGCGCGAGATCTACGCCGATATCGAGCAGCGGGTTTATCGAGGAGATCTCGATTCTCCCAAGACGGCACGCTCGGTACGGAGGGCAGCTTTACCGGTAGGTGTTCTCGGGGATATTCGAACCTGGATCGAGCGCTTGCCGGATAATCGTGATGATGCCTGGGTGTTCCCTTCGGAAACGATGCAGACGCCACTACTGAAGGACAACGCATGGCGGCGGGATATCGCGCCGAAGCTGAAGACGGTCGGCCTAGGTTGGGTGAACTTTCACGTTCTGCGACGAACGCACTCGTCGCTGATGCGTGAGCTGGAAGTCGATCCGAAGACAGTAGCAGACCAGCTCGGGCACACGGTTGACGTGAATCTGAACGTGTATACCCAGACCTCGCTACAGCGGAGGAAACAGGCAGTCGATGCACTCGAAAGCGCCGTGGTGAACTAATTGGAGCATTTTGGAGCAGGACTTGAAACAGAGGGGCCGTAAGTGATTGAAAAGATGGAGCGGGAGACGGGACTCGAACCCGCGACGTCCAGCTTGGGAAATTGATCGTAGATTGAAAATACAGAATTTGGCGTCTACCAGGTTGGTTGCTGACGATCCCAAGCTATTGATTCTCCAGGGGCCGATTTTTAGTAGTCTCTTGAGAGTACCGAAATCCGAGGGCGGGCGGCTCATGCCGCCAAGCTGGTTCCTTCGGTTCTGGACATGTCCAGCCGGTCCCGGATGAATTTCACGAGGATTGAGGGTATGGCGGTACTTGCGAGAAAGTCCGGAAGGGTATTGCGGAGGGCAATGGCTACGACCTGTTCTGAGGGTGCCAGCCCCGGGCGAACCGTTCGTATCCACGAGCCGAAGGATTGCCAGACCAGCGTGGGTATCGTCGCGGAAAGAATCTGAAGCAAGCCCTGGGCGATGAGTCCGAGTTGGATGTAGCGATGGTATGCCGCGATCTTTCGGCGGACGGCGTTGCGGTAGTCAACCGATTTGTGGTGCAGGTACTGGTCGCCGCTCACGCGCCGTAATGGCGTCATGGCCGCCATCCAGAAGTGATAGGCATAGGCGCCGATGACATGGAGGGCCTGCTTGAAGGACACTTCGATCTTGAATCGCAAGCCATAGATGCGGATGCGGATGATGTCCAAGGGGGACAGGGTCAGGTCCGTGCACATCAGCAGGATGGCGCCGCGAAGGGGATGGAGTACCACAACGAAGCGGACGAGGATGCCGACGGGGCGCCACAACAGGTCGGCGGTGCGGAAGCGGAGGGTCACCCCGTTCTCGCCATAGACGGGGCTGGGCGCGTCCTGGAGTTGGTCGGTCTGTTTCAGCAGAGTTGCGACCTTGACCTTCTTGCCGTACTTGGCGGGCCTGCCTTTGGGCCGCGGCCGATTGGGCCGTGGGGGTGTCGCCGGGAAGAAAGCCACACTGTTGCTCTTGACGCGCGTGACCAGGTGGTTTCCCTGGGCCAATAGCCCGCGAACAATCTTGCCGGAGGCATAGTAGGCGTCGGCCACGAAGTAGAACGGTTGCTTCAGTCCCAGTGAGTCGAGCAGCAGGATCATCTTATCCAGCAGAGTGCGTTGGTCGCGGTTGGAAAACACCGTGCCTTCGTGGATGCGGCAGGCCAAAGGCACGGCGAATACGCTGGACAATGCTTGGGTGAGCAAGGCGACCGCTTGGCAGGAGTGGCCGAAGATGTACTCCGGCTTGGAGTTGGAATCGGACTGCTGATGGAGTCTTTTGACTCCGGGCATCTTGCGGCCGGCCTTGGCGACCTTGATGCCGTCGCCGACGAGGACGGGTCTGCGGTTGACGCGCAGGATGCCGGGATCGAGGCGGAAGAGCAGAGCGCACCAGGCGTGGGTGAGTTTGTCTAGATCCAGGGCTGGACTGTGAAAGAAGTCCAGGAGGCGGTCATAGCAGGCCGGCTCCAGGCCCAAGGCGCGCACGATGCTGGTGACCCCCAGCAGATCCTTGCGAGTGGTCATTCCCGCCAGGCAGAGAGACACCCACAGGAAGGTCCGGGTCCGAGCGCAGGCGGACCGCAATTCGCACACCAGATTCCACCAATGGTTCCAGAGCATGAAGCGGCCTCCTTGCCGGTCGGCTCGAACTTCGTGTTTTCGGTGTTGACAATTATTCCGGCTTAGTATAGCATATATATGCTATACTAGAAACATAAAAAAGGAGAACCTCATGAGCCAGAAACGGATTCAGCAGATTGAGCGGAGGATCGATCAGATCAAGAGGGCGCTACTAGAGATCGGTCCGATGCGTCCGGGTTCGTTGACCCGCCAATACAAGGATCCCCAACACCACACCGGGGCCTATTGGCAGATCAGCTATACCCGTCAGATGAAGAGCCGCACGGAGTACGTCCGCAAGGAATACGTAAAGCAGGTGCGCCGCCAGACCGTGACCCACAAGCGGTTCAAACGTTTGGTTGACCAGTGGATCGACCTGAGTATCGAGCACTCACGGCTGACCATGCAGATTGCGGAACCGAGCGCAAGCCGATAGGCTGGATTCAATACTCGCAAGGAGAATCCAAAATGGCGAAGTTGGGATCCGACAAACGGCCTGCGGTAGTTCGCGTGCGGACGATGCCTAAAGGCGCGGAGATCGTCGCGCTTTGTGAAAGACACCACTGGAAGGTAATCGTCGGTATAGAACCGGACCAACCCGAAGATCTCTCGGACATCGATCTTCTCCTGCGCGGCCCCGCCGGGGAGCCCCCGACTCCTCGCGCGGCGCCCAGGATCGGCCGCAATGATTATTGCCCTTGCCGAAGTGGCAAGAAGTTCAAGAACTGTTGTGCCACCCCTTGAGCGCATGGAAGCGCAATCACTGGACCATGCAAATCGCGGAACCCAAGGCTGACTGACGGGCTGGAACTCGGTACTCTCAAGTAGTCTGTTAATGGACTTTTATTGGACTCTACGTGTCGCCCTATTTGATGATCGCCTGGAGATTGAAAATCCTGGCCTGCTTCCGTTCGGCCTCACGATTGAAGACATCCAAAAAGGCATCTCCAAGCTCCGTAACCGCGTCATCGGTCGAGTATTTCAGGAATTGGGGCTGATCGAGCATTGGGGCAGTGGCATCCAACGAATGACCGCCGCGTGCCATGATCGGGGATTGGACACTCCGAAGTTTGAAGAGATCGGCACGCATTTTCGAGTCACACTCTCCGCTATACGCCGTCACGCGCCGGCAAAGGACGAACGGGACCAATCCATCCTTGGTGCGCTAGCCGCCAGTTCCGAGAGCGGGCTTTCAACGTCCCAGATCGCCAAGCGGATCGGGGTGTCTTTGCGAACGGCCCGAACGCGTCTCGCGTCACTCGTCGAGCGCGGGTTGGTAGCGGAAATCGGCAGCGGACCACAGGACCCCCATCGGAGCTACCATCTGGTCTCCGATGCTCGGTAATGGACGGAAAAACCTTCTTGTGGCTCCTTATTCCCACGGTGAGCTACGATGGGTATATTCGTAGGGTAAGCTGTCTGTGGTTCTCGAAAATTTGGATCTAGTTGATACAGTGGGGTGTTGCGCCTCTTGTGTCGATTCTCGCCCGCCGTGGTTTTCTCAGCGTTGTGTGCAGCCGTTTTGGCCTCGTTCCGCAACCGTGCCGCACTTCAGCTTGAGGTTCTCGCTCTTCGTCACCAGCTCGGCGTTTTGCATCGCTCGGTGAAGCGGCCCAAGCTGACCGCTCCTGATCGCGTCTTCTGGGCTGACGAAGGCACTGGATGATCTTTGGGGGGATTCGGTACTCGAGCGGAGCTAGTCAGCCTTCAGTGTAGTGGCTCCGCGGAACTGCAATCGGAAACGGTTGGTAGTCGCGCGTAACTGGTTTAATGCCGTTGGTAACGATGAACCCGATGACCTGAGCGCAATCGGCCGAGCCGATAGAGTCGTGGCTCAGTCCAAACGTGCGGTACATGGTGAACCAGTTGCCGGTTAAGGGGATGCCGGGCCGACAAGTCCGGCATCCTTTCAAACAAAGCACTTCCTCCGGACCGCAAACTGTGGTACAGTCGCGCTCCTGCTTCACCTCGCTAACAGCACGTTAGGCCTTTTTTTGGCCTCTAGCTACGCAGGTCGTCAACGTGCTCTAACCTAGCAAACACACCGTTGATAGTCTGTTCAAAAGTGATCACAGTTGTTGAATTTATTGGTGCACTATTCAGCTAAAGCGAGCGTCAGTGGCTTGTCTGGCTTGCTGGAGTGCCACGTGCCGGAGATGTCAAGGCGCGATATCGCCGTGGATTAGCGACAGCAGATCCCGCACTTCCCATGTGCAGATTCTGCACCGTTGCCCGGGTGCATTCCCCTGTCACGACGGCAATGGCACCGGGGGCGGCTTGGTCCGTCTCGTGCTCTATATGTAGAACGGCCTTCACATCATGCCCGAGTTGCGTGCAGAACAAACCGATACTCCGGCAGCTTCCGCTCCCGCTGCGCTGCCCGTTATCAGCTTTTAGGTCGAGGAGGCCATCGCTGCACTCCTCGCCAGGAACCATATGACCGATAGCCCAAGGACGCCGACAGAACAGTTTCCCGAAACTCATGAGCCGATAGCAGTTCCATCCGCACCCGTACCTGTCACCCCCATCCCAGCGGAGAGTGCTCAGCCTGATAAGACCAAGCCTTCCCGCCGCCGACGCTGGCTGTGGCTGTCGCTATCCGTTCTTCTCGTGCTGGGCTTAAGCGGGTATTTTCTGTGGTCGAAAGTTGCCGACGCGAAATCCGCTAGCGCGGCGAAGGCTGCCGCGAAAGGTCCGCCGCCCATACCAGTGGTAGCGGCGACATCCCGCAAGGGGGACATCGGCGTATATTATTCGGGGCTTGGTGCTATCACGCCCCTCGCTACGGTTACGGTTAGAACCCGGGTCGACGGGCAACTAATGAGCGTCCGCTATCGCGAAGGCGACACCGTTCACAGGGGCGATCTGCTAGTGGAAATTGACGACGGGCCCTATCAGGCGGCGTTGACTCAGGCCGAAGGGGAACTGATCAGGGACCAAGCCGCCCTGGAAAACGCGCGGATAGACCTGGTCCGCTATCAACAGTTGGTGCCGCAGAAAGCGATCCCGGAGCAGCAGCTTGCCACCCAACAGGCCACCGTGCATCAGGACGAGGGAGTGGTGAAACTCGATGAGGGTCAAATCAAGAGCGCCCAGGTCAACCTGGCCTATTGTAAGATCGCGGCACCGGTCACTGGGCGCATTGGGTTGCGGCTGGTTGACTCCGGTAATATTGTTCAGGCTGCCGACACCAACGGATTGGTGATCATCACACAGATGGATCCAATCAGCGCGATCTTCACAATCTCCGAAGATCAGCTTCAGGTCGTGCTCAAGAAGATGGCCGCTGGGCAGACTCTCGAAGTGGATGCCTACGACCGGGCCGCCAAGACGAAGCTTGCACAAGGGTCGTTGACAACGCTCGATAATCAGATCGATCCGACCACCGGCACGCTCAAGCTGAGAGCGACCTTTGCGAACGCGAAAGGCACGCTGTTTCCCAACCAGTTCATAAACGCGCGATTACTGGTACAGGAAAAGCACGGGGTAACCCTTGCGCCAACTGCCGCGGTACAGCACAACTCTCAAGCGACCTATGTATACGTTGTGAAGGCGGATTCAACGGTGACTGTGCGTCCGATCACCATCGGTACTACGGAAGGCGATGACTCTGAAGTCACTTCGGGGCTAACACCAGGAGAAGTCTTGGTTATGACCGGCGTCGACAAACTGCAGGAAGGGACCAGGGTTACCGCCCAGATCCCCTCCGTGAGTTCTCCGTCCAGTCCGTCAGTGAGCCCCACGGTCACCACTTCAGGGACCCCCTTAGCCAAGAATGCCGGCAAGGCAAGTAAGGGAACTTAGATGAACCCGCCGCCGAACTGCTCGCTCGCGACGCTCCTCGCCCTGCTGCTGGTTTCGGCCGGATGCGCGGTTGGACCCAATTACAAACGGCCTTCAGCCGCCGCACCGCCGGCATTCAAAGAGCAGCCGCCCGTGAACTTCAAGGAAGCGGAAGCTGCCGGGTGGAAGCAATCGCAGCCTGGCGACGCGTACTCGAAAGGCCGATGGTGGGAACTGTACAACGATGCGGCCCTCAATGCGCTCGAGGAGCAGGTGAGCGTCTCGAACCAGAATGTACTGCAAGCTGAGGCGCAGTACCGGCAAGCCAAGGCTGCGGTAAGCGTGGCCCGGGCCGCGTTGTTCCCGACCGTGACCACTGCTCCGGCGGTAACCTCTGCTGGAACGGGAGCCGGGACCGCCACCGGAAGCAGTTCGGGAGCATCGGGTGGCCGAACAACCTTCACTCTGCCGTTGAACGTTTCGTGGGAGCCGGATCTATGGGGAAACATCCGCCGCGGTGTGACGGCGAGCGCCGCGACTGCCCAGTCTTTGGCGGCAAGCGTGGGAAACGCCCGGTTGCTCTACCAGGCTGAACTCGCGCAAGACTATTTCGGCATTCACGGCACCGACGGAGAAGCGGAGTTACTCACTCGCACGGAGGCGTCCTACGAGGAGTATCTCACGCTGACACGGAACCGGTTCTCCGCCGGAGTAGCGTCGGACCTCGACGTTGCCCAGGCAGAGACGCAACTGTACCAAGTGCAGTCGCAATTGCAGGATCTGAACGTACAGCGTACTGCGTTTGAACACGCCATCGCCATCCTCATAGGCAAAGCACCCGCGGAACTCACGATTCCGCCCATCACATTGAACAATTCTCCGCCGCCGGTTCCGCCGGGGGTTCCGTCGGAACTGCTGGAACGAAGGCCAGACATCGCCAGCGCGGAGCGGCAGGTGGCGGCGGCGAACGAGCAAATTGGGATCGCAGTCGCGGCCTTCTATCCAAACCTGAGCTTGACGGGGACCGGGGGAGTGGAAAGTACCAGCGTGGCCAAGTGGTTCACTTGGCCCAGCCGCTTTTGGTCGGTTGGGCCGCAACTGGCGGAAACGCTTTTCGAAGCGGGCCGCCGCCGCGGTGTGGTGGAGGAACAGCGGGCCGCCTATGATGCGACCGTGGCCGCGTATCGAGAGACTGTGCTGACGGCGATGCAGCAAGTGGAAGACAACCTGGCCGCATTACGCATCCTGGGGCGGGAGGCGGACAAAGTGCAGCAAACGGTTCAAGCTGCCAATCGTGCTCTCGACATATCGTCCGCGCAGTACCGGTCCGGAACGGCAAATTATCTTACGGTCATCGTCTCTCAGGCAACGCTGCTCAGCGCCGACGTGACAGCGGTAACCCTGTTGACCCGCCGCCTGACAGCGAGCGTACTGCTAATCGAAGCGTTGGGCGGAGGATGGAATGCGTCCCAATTACCCACCAAGCAAAATGTCACGACTCCATAGCGATAGCCGGAGTTCTCCGGCGAGGGCAGCAAAGCCCGACTGGGGAACAAGATGAATCCGTCCCGGATCTTCATTCTCCGGCCGGTGGCCACGACGATGCTGATGGTGGGCATCCTGCTGGCAGGTGCGGTGGGGTATACACAGCTGCCCGTTTCGGCGTTGCCGGAGGTGGATTATCCGATCATTCAAGTCATTACGTTCTATCCCGGCGCCAGCCCTGACGTGATGGCGTCTTCGGTGACCGCGCCGCTCGAACGTCAGTTTGGGCAGGTGCCCGGGCTCCAGCAGATGACTTCCACGAGTTCCGACGGGAGTTCTGTGATCACCCTGCAATTCAACCTCAGTCTGAGTATCGATGTGGCTGAACAGGAAGTGCAGCAATCGATCAATGCCTCGGGTACGTACCTCCCGGCGGACCTGCCGGCCCCTCCGATCTACAGCAAGACCAATCCCGCTGACACCCCGATCCTGACGCTAGCCCTGACTTCGACAGATCTTCCGCTGTCGAAGGTTGAGGATCTCGCCGACACGAGGCTGGCGCCTAAGATTTCGCAGTTGCCGGGGGTGGGTCTGGTCAGCATAAGCGGCGGGCAAAAACCAGCAGTCCGAATTCAGGCGAACCCCACGGCGATGGCTTCTTACGGTTTGAATCTTGAAGATCTGCGCACTGCCATCGTCGCCGCCAATGTCAATCAGGCGAAAGGGAACTTCGATGGAGCGCATCAGGCATACCAAATCGGAGCCAACGACCAGTTGCTCTCCAGCAGCGATTACTCTCCGCTCATCATCGCCTACAAGAACGGCGCTCCTGTCAAATTAACCGACGTTGCCGCAATCCTCGATGACACCGAGAACACCCGGCAGGCGGCCTGGATGAACCAGACTCCTTCGGTCATTTTGAACATTCAACGGCAGCCCGGCGCGAACATCATCTCGGTCGTCGATCGAATCAAACAACTGTTGCCTCAGCTAACGTCGTCCCTGCCCTCATCCATTCGCGTCAGCATCCTGACCGATAGGACCACCACCATTCGGGCCTCCGTGAGCGACGTGCAGTTCGAGCTCATGCTAACGGTGGCGCTGGTGGTGATGGTCATGTTCCTCTTTCTGCGCAATATCGCCGCGACGATCATTCCCGGTGTCGCCGTTCCATTATCGCTCGTCGCCACGTTCGGAGTGATGTATCTGCTCGGCTACAGCTTGAACAACCTGACTTTGATGGCCTTGACGATTTCGACCGGCTTCGTGGTGGACGACGCGATCGTCATGATCGAGAACATCACCCGCTACATCGAAGCGGGCGATGCTCCCCTGGAAGCCGCGCTCAAAGGCTCCGCGCAAATCGGCTTTACGATCGTCTCCTTAACCGTCTCCCTGATTGCCGTTCTCATCCCTCTGTTATTCATGGGCGACATTGTGGGCCGCCTGTTTCGTGAATTTGCCGTTACGCTGAGCGTGACCATTCTGGCCTCGGCTGTGGTTTCGCTCACCCTGACTCCGATGATGTGCTCCAAACTGTTGAAGCACAGGCCCGAGGCGAGCCAAGGACGCTTTTATCGTGCTTCGGAGCGCGCATTCAATGCGGTCATCGCTTTCTACGGCAGGACGTTGCGGCGGGTGCTCGGCTGGCAGCTCGCAACGCTGCTGGTCGCGGCCGCGACTCTCGGTTTGACCATCTTTCTGTTCTTCGTAATTCCCAAAGGATTTTTCCCCATTCAAGATACGGGCGTCATCCAGGGGGTCTCCGAAGCGGCCCAGTCAGTGTCCTTCCCGGAAATGTCCCGCCAGCAGCAGTTGTTGAGCAAGATCATTCTACAAGATCCGGCCGTTGATAATCTTTCCTCCTTCATCGGAATCGACGGAACCAACACCACATTAAATAGCGGACGCATTCTCATCAACTTGAAACCGCTCGCCACGCGAAAGATCAGCGCGAGCGACGTGATTCGCCGCTTGCAGCCGGAACTGGCGAAGTTGCCGGGCATCACGCTGTTCATGCAGCCGGTACAGGATCTCTCGGTCGAAGACCGGGTGAGCCGCACGCAATTCCAGTACACGCTGGAGGATCCGACTGTAGACGAGTTGAATGTCTTCGCGCCGCAAATGCTTGCCAAGCTCCAGAAGCTGCCGCAACTGAGCGACGTGGCAAGCGATCAACAAACTCTCGGTCTTCAGGCGAAACTGGTGTTTGATCGGGACACCATCTCGCGGTTAGGGATCACAACATCAGTGATCGACCAAACGTTATATGACGCTTATGGCCAGCGGGAAGTGTCAACCATGTTTACGCAGTTGAACCAATACCACGTGGTACTGGAAGTGAAACCTGGGTTCGATAAGAATCCCTTTGGCCTGAGCGATTTGTTCATCCGAACTGGCACGGTTGCTTCCAGCGCTTCGTCGATTCAATCCTCTTCGGCGTTCCCGAATGGCGGCCAGATACCGCTCAACGCCTTTTCTCAGATGGAAACGACAACCGTTCCTATCACCGTGAACCACCAAGGTCAGTTTCCTGTGGTTACGCTCTCTTTCAATCTGGCTCCGAACGCGTCCTTGGGTGACGCCGTCACGGCCGTCAACAAAGTGCACGACGGAATGGGCATGCCTCCGAGTATACAGGCCGCCTATCAGGGCACGGCCCAGGCCTTCCAGGCTTCTTTGGCCAACGAGCCGGTGCTGATTGCCGCGGCACTGATTACGGTCTATCTCGTCTTGGGCGTCCTCTATGAAAGCTATATTCATCCGTTGACGATCCTATCCGCGCTGCCTTCCGCTGGCGTCGGCGCGTTGATCGCTCTTATCATCTTCCGGAACGACTTCAGCGTGATCGCTTTAATCGGCATCGTTCTGCTCATCGGGATCGTAAAAAAGAACGCCATCATGATGATCGATTTCGCCCTCGCAGCGGAGCGCAAGGAGGGTATGAAGCCGGAAGAGGCTATCTATCAGGCATGCCTTCTGCGCTTCCGTCCAATCATGATGACAACCATGGCGGCGCTGCTCGGCGCGGTACCGTTGGCCTTCGGTTCCGGCAGTGGCTCGGAGTTGCGCCGGCCTTTGGGAATTACGATTATCGGCGGGCTGCTCATCAGCCAACTGTTAACGCTGTACACAACGCCGGTTATATACATTTGGTTCGATCGCCTGGCATCGCGATTCTCGCGGCACCCCGCGGCCAGCAAGGTCCCTGCCGGGGCTGAACCGGTTCCGGTAACGTAATCGATGAATATCTCGGAACCTTTCATCCGGAAGCCCGTAGCCACCACACTCCTTGTGGTGGCGATCACATTGGCCGGTGCCGCGGCATACCGGCTGCTCCCGGTGTCGCCGCTACCTGAGGTGGAATTTCCCACTATCTCCGTGAGCGCCAGTTTGCCTGGGGCGAGCCCTGAGACCATGGCCTCCTCCGTGGCGACGCCGCTGGAGCGCCAATTCGGACGAATTGCGGCGGTCACAGAGATGACCTCGTCGAGCGCCCTCGGATCTACCAGCATCACGCTGCAATTCGATCTGGATCGAGACATCGACGCGGCCGCGCGTGATGTACAAGCCGCCATCAACGCCGCCCGCGGCTATCTGCCATCCAATCTTCCCAACAATCCTTCGTACCGGAAAGTGAATCCGGCCGACTCTCCCATCTTCATGCTGGCACTCACATCTGGCGTCCTCACCAGGGGCCAGATGTACGACGCCGCCTCGACGATCATGGCCCAGAAGCTGGCCCAGGTGACCGGCGTGGGACAGGTAACCGTGGGAGGAAGCTCGCTTCCGGGCGTTCGGATCGAGCTGAATCCGACGGCTCTGAACAGGTACGGCATCGGGCTGGAGCAGATCCGGACCGTGCTGAGCAGTGCGAATGCCAATACACCAAAGGGACATTTTTCGGACCCTCTTCGCATGTGGGAAGTGGGCGCCAACGATCAAATCTTCCAGGCGAGCGACTATGAGCCGCTAGTGGTTGCTTACCGCAACGGATCGGCCGTACGAATCTCCGATATCGGCCAGGCACAGGATTCCGTGGAAGACCTTCGTAATTCGGGCTACGCGAACGGCAAGCCATCCGTTCTGGTCATCATCTATCGCCAACCCGGCGCGAACATCATCGATACGGTGGACAGCGTCCGGGCTGTCCTTCCGCAGATTCAGTCCTCGATACCGCATTCGATCGATGTGAAGGTGGCCATGGACCAAACGGTGACCATCCGCGCGTCCGTCGACGACACGGAGAAGACGCTGATCATCTCGGTGCTGCTGGTGATTCTGGTTGTTTTCGTTTTCCTGAGAAGTGCGCGGACGACCTTCATTCCCAGCGTCGCTGTCCCCGTTTCGCTGGTGGGAACTTTCGGCGTGATGTATCTGCTTGGCTACAGCCTGGACAATCTTTCGCTGATGGCGCTGACCATCTCGACCGGTTTTGTGGTCGACGACGCAATTGTCGTGATCGAGAATATCACGCGCTATCTGGAAAAGGGCATGCATCCTTTCGAAGCCGCGCTGAAAGGCGCGCAGGAAGTGGGCTCCACCGTATTTACCATCAGCGTTTCTCTGATTGCGGTGTTCATTCCGCTGTTGCTGATGGGAGGCATCGTGGGCCGCCTGTTTCGCGAATTCGCAGTGACGCTCTCCGTCGCCATCGCGGTTTCCATGGTGGTTTCGCTTACCGCAACTCCCATGATGTGCGCGTATCTCCTAAAACAGGAACCATCCCATGGCTGGATGTACCGCACGAGCGAGCGGGCCTTCGATTGGGTGGTGAATCTGTATGGGAGGACCCTTTCCGTCGCGCTCCGTTTTCGAGCGATTACGCTCGTAGTCTTGCTGGCCACGATCGGCCTTAACGTTTACCTGTTCATTCGCATACCAAAGGGGTTTTTCCCGCAACAGGACAACGGACGGATTCAAGGATCGATTACAGCCGACCAGGACACCTCGTTTCAAGCTATGGACAAGATTATGCTGCCGATGATCAATATTGTCGCAGCAGACCCGGCTGTCGACACCGTGAACGGATTTACGGGGGGCAGCACGTACAACACCGCGCGGTTGTTCGTCTCGCTAAAACCGCTCGAAGAGCGGAAAATCTCGGCCGACCTGATCATCGCGCGGCTGCGGCCTAAGTTGGCCAAAGTGCCCGGCGCCACCCTGTATTTGCAAGCCGCGCAGGATCTGCGCGTCGGTGGCCGGCAGAGCAACGCACAATATCAATTCACCATGCAAGGCGACAATCTGGACGATCTCAATCAGTTCGCGCCTAAAATGGTCGAACAGTTTAAGAAGATTCCGATCATTTCCGACGTGAACAGCGACCAGCAAAATCGAGGATTGCAAGCCCTGATTCAGTACGATCGCGGGACTGCCGCGCGCTTCGGTATCACACCGCAACTCATCGACAGCACCCTCTACGATGCATTCGGCCAGCGCCAGGTATCAACCATGTATACCTCGCTGAATCAGTATCACGTGGTGATGGAGGCGTCGCCGGAGTTCTGGCAGAATCCCCTGTTTCTACGGCAAATCTATGTGGATTCGCCGAGCGGACAACAGGTTCCGTTGAGTGCTTTCGCTAAGTTCGCCTCCACCACCGCTCCGCTGACGGTGACCCACCAGGGTTTGTTTCCGGCTGTGACGATTTCCTTCAATCTGAAGCCAGGCGTCGCGCTGGGCGATGCCGTGAATGCCTCGACAGCGGCGGCGGCGAAGGTCGGGCTTCCGGCGACGATCCAGACTGAGTTCGCTGGTACTGCACAAGCCTACGAAGCCTCGCTTGCCACGGAGCCAATCCTGATTACGGCGGCGCTCGTGACCGTTTACCTAATCCTTGCGATGCTATATGAGAGCTACATCCATCCCATCACCATCATTTCCAGTCTTCCGGCGGCAAGCGTCGGCGCGCTACTGGCGCTTCTTTTTACCCACACCGACCTTAGCATTATCGCGATCATCGGCATCATTCTGCTGATCGGCATCGTGAAAAAGAACGCCATCATGATGATCGACTTCGCTATGGCCGCCGAACGGAACGAAGGCAAGAACTCTTACGACTCCATCGTCGAAGCATGCATGTTGCGCTTCCGTCCGATCCTGATGACCACGATGGCCGCGCTTCTTGGCGCCTTGCCGCTCGCGCTGGGAAGCGGTACTGGATCCGAGCTTCGACGTCCGCTGGGCATTACGATCATCGGAGGGCTGATTATGAGCCAACTGCTGACCTTATACACGACACCGGTTGTATATCTATACTTTGACAGCCTCCAACATTGGTGGGATGGGGTACACATTCGAAAACATGGAGGTGCTGAGGCGATCAGAGCCAACTAGTGGCACTTGGGTGCCGGCCGGCTCTCGACGAACGTCATGAATAAACCGGCTCTGAGCAGTTTTGCACAGATTGCCGCAGCCAGCCCAGCTAGTATACAAACTGGGGCAGAATGGTAACGTCGCCCATTGCAAAGTAACAAACAATGAAAACACTCTTGCTCGGGCTCGTTCTGGGTGTTGGCGCGGTATTCGTTGGAGCTTACTTCTATTTCAGCCTGGGCTTTGCGCCCGTAGCAACCTCAGCGCCACCGATGCCGTTTGAAGAGAAAATGGCGAACATGGCTTTGCATGCCCGGATTGCGAAAGAAGCGCCATCCAACGTGCCTCTTCCAGCCGATGAATCGATTCTGGTTGCCGGCGCTCAACTCTATCGCGAGCACTGCGCGGTTTGCCACGGCTTGAATGGGCGGCCTGAGACCGCGACCGCAAAAGGCATGTTCCCGAAACCGCCGCAGTTCTTTCAAGGACACGGTGTGACAGATGATCCTGTTGGCGAGACTTACTGGAAAGCGAAGAACGGCATCCGGCTCACCGGCATGCCCGCGTACGGTTCATCGTTGAGTGACCAACAGCTTTGGCAGGTAAGTCTGCTGCTGGCTCATGCCGGCAAGCTGCCGCTGCGTGCTGAAAAGGAGCTCAGCGGTTCACCGGCCATCGGCCAGTCTGGTGCCCAAAACTGATGGTGCGTTCGCTGGAGGCGGAAAAGTGACGAATACGACGGTTCAAATGGTAATTCGGCGGGCACTCAGCATCGCTTGCATCCTGCTCCTGCTCCCGGCTGGTGCGTTTATGGTTGCGCAAGACCAGCAGCCACCACCCGAGCAAGCGCCGCCAGAGCAAGCTGGGCCTCCCGCGCAGGCGCTGTCTCCGGACCAGTTAGCCAATCTGGTAGCGCCCGTCGCGCTCTATCCCGATTCCTTACTCAGCCAGGTCTTGGTCGCCGCCACTTATCCGCTTGAAATCGTCGAAGCCGCGCAGTGGCTGCAACAGAATCGCAACCTCCGCGGCGCACAATTGGTGGAAGCTGCGCGTCAGCAAAATTGGGATGCCAGTATCCAGGCGCTGGTGGTCTTCCCGGATGTACTCACCCGCTTGAACTCAGACATTCGTTGGACCACCGATCTCGGGAACGCATTTCTGGCTCAACAGGCCGACGTCATGAATGCCGTGCAGCGGTTGCGAGCCCAGGCTAGCCAGGCGGGCAGGTTGCAGTCGAACTCGCAGGTGACCGTCACGACCCAGACGCAAGGAGGACAGGCGGCGATTGAAATTCAACCTGCCGACCCGCAGGTGGTTTATGTGCCGGTCTACAATCCTGCATACATGTGGGGACCACCCACCTTTGGTTTCTATCCGCCGCTTTTTTACCCGGAAGTGGGTTTTGGATTCGGGTTCGGCCCGGGTATTTACATCGGAGGCTTCTTCGGCGGCCTTGGATGGGGCGGTTGGGGCTGGGGGCCGAATTGGTTCGGCGGGTCGATCTTTTTGAACAATAGCTTTTTCCATCGCTACGGTTTCAGTGACTTCCACGGTGGCGGCGCGTTCGCAGGCAGGACTGCGTGGGCCCACGATCCGGGTCACCGGTTGGGAGTTCCTTACTCCAATCGTGCGCTGACCAACCGTTACCGTGGGGCTGCCGGTGCGCGCGCGGGAGCCAGCGTTGGACAGAGATATGACACACCGCGGGGCGGCAGCGTCGGGAACCGTGGAAATCTAGGTGCAAATGCTCAGCAGTCGAGGTCCGCTCCCCAACAACGCGGCGCACCGGCCGAACGGTTTGGCAGTCGGAGCTTCCAGCCGCGAAATTCTGGCGGGAGCCACAGCGCGTTTGGTGGCGTCCAGCCGCGCGGCCAGACCCGGCAACAGAGCGACCATGGCTACTCCAGCCTGGGAGCGAAACGAACTCAACCTTCTCGCAGTGGAGGAATGTCGGCCCCACGAGCGTCCGCTCCATCTCGCGGCGGCGGGAGGCGATAGGAGATAACCATGAAAATGCTAACTGTCATGTTCGGAGCCCTGATTGTCTGGCTTCCGGCGATTTCCTTCGGGCAGACGCCAAAGACTTTCGATTCGGCCGAAGCTGCCGCCCAAGCCCTAATGGAGGCTGCGGAAAAGGACGATGTAGCTGGGGTCGCCGCTTTATTCGGTCCGGCAGGTAAGGACGTCCTCACCTCAGGCGATCCGGAACAGGACAAAAAAGAACGCGCCGAATTTTCGCGCCTCGCGCGTGACAAACATCAACTGGAACCCGACGAGATGAACGCCGCCGTGATGATTCTGTCTATCGGCTCAGAGGACTGGCCGTTTCCCGTTCCAATCGTCCGGAGCAAAGACAAATGGAGCTTCGATGCCGCGCAAGGCGCCGTCGAGATGCGGGCCCGTCGTATCGGCGCAAACGAATTGGATGCCATCGAAATCTGTGCCAGTTATGTGGAGGCGCAGATGGAATATGCGGCCCAGGATCGTGACAACCACAAAATGCTCGCGTACGCACAACGCATCGTGAGCGCCAAGGGGCTGCATGACGGCCTCTACTGGGAAGGGAGTTCCGAATCCCTTGTCCCCAAAGGGTTCGCCGAAGCGGCGGTGGAAACCGGGCACGCATCCGCGGCTAAACTCAAGCCTTACCACGGCTATTACTTCCGTGTGCTCAAGGCCCAAGGGCCGAATGCCGAGGGAGGGCAACACAACTACATCGTGAAAGACGCGATGATCGGCGGCTTCGGGCTGGTTGCGTTTCCCGCGCGCTACGGAACCTCCGGGATTCACACCTTCATCGTCAACCACGATGGTGTCATCTACGAAAAGGACCTGGGAAATCCAGCAAGTAGCGCCTCAACCACTGTGACCCGCTACGATCCGGACAAATCGTGGACGCGAGTGGAATAGACTTGCCGTAGGCGGCTGGTTAGCCACGCTATGACCGTATTGCGCCGACCTTCGAGCGTTACGCTCCGGCCGAAGATGTACGGTTTGAGGAGGAGCGGAAAGGCCTTCTGTCTGTTTGTCGTGGAAAGCGACTGTTCTCGGCTGCGGTCAGGGTCAGTGGAAACTCTACGACCGTCAGTTCTCTTTGCAGACAGTTGAGACAGAGAATGTTTCGTACCTGCAGCCAGTAAGCTTTGGCTGGCGATCCACGGAGCCCATTGAGGGCTTGGGCGACCTCTTCTTGGCGGTTCATCCATCCACTCAATTCCTCAGTTTCGTCCTCGTGCACTATTCTCACTCGGTATTGGCTACCGTGCTCGTGCGTCATGCGCTTTCTCCCTAACGCTACGTGGCCTCGGAGTGGTCACTCGTTCTGATGGACCTTCTCTACCCCGGAACGATGGTTCGACATTTTGACGCCGCCATCGGCCGTCGCACTTTACGCAACGTGGACGTCAAGCTCGTAAGAAGGTTCCATCATCCTTGTATCACCGCGATCTACGGCCTCTTGGCAGCGAATGCAGAAGGGTGTCCAGGGTACAGCCACTAAGCGATTCCGTCCAATCGTCCCTTCACAGTTGGTGCAAGTGCCGAAGGTCCCATCCTCGATGAATCGCAATGCTGCCTGAATGTTGCGAAGTAACTCCGACCGGCGCCTGAGACCAAGAATGGCTAATTCCCGCTCCGCGGATCGCCCGGTTTGATCCATCTCATCGGCGCTCCTCTCGACGGCAAGAATCTCCCGGTTTTCGCCCAGGTCGCGAATCGCGTCCTGCTGCTGGGTCGTGAGCGCCCGCTTGAACTTTTCCAGCTGTACTACGTCCATGAATGCCCTTTTGGGGGTTACACGGCAAAACGCAGCTTCTAAGCTAACAGGCACGCGGTTCGTTGTCTGTTCAATAGTGCTCATTTCACCGTCCCAGGCTGATTCAGCGGCGGCGATCTCTTGACGTCGTGGACTTGTTAGTCGTGCAGGACAATGTTGAGCAGCGAGCTGTTCACGTGCAGCCCCCCGTTGTATTCAATGAAGCCCATTTTGCGGAACTTGTTCATGAAGAAGCTGACTCTGGAGCGCGTCGTGCCAATCATCCCCGCCAGCGTTTCCTGGCTAATCTTGGCAATCACCGGTTCCGGCTTGCCTTCCTTGCCGAAATTGGCCATCAGGAGTAGCACCCGCGCCAGCCTCTTCTCACTGGAATTGAAGAGCTGGTCCACCAAGTCCTCTTCAATCCGCATGTTCCGGGAGAGCACATAGGCCAGGAACATCTCAGAAAAGGCCGGCTCATCGCGGAGCACGCGGATCATGGCTGCTTTCTCCAGCCGCACGATCGAGCAGTCTGAAATTGCGGTGGCGGTTGCCATGCGTAGCGGCTGGGTCGTCAGGCATCCCTCGCCAAGGAAGTCGCCGCTGTCCAAGATGGCGATGACCGCTTCTTTGCCGTTGTTGGAGACGACCGTGAGCTTGATTTTGCCTTTTTGGATATAAAAGACGGCGTTCGCAGGGTCGCCTTGTGAGAAAACCACCTGGTCTTTTGCATACTCTGCGACAGTTCTTCCTTCGCCAACCCTGGCCAGAAAGAGCTTGGGATCGAAAAGCTGCTTCAGTTTCGGAGCCATGTCGTTGTTCGGCGTGCCACGAGGTTCTCCTCCGAGCGCAGCCTTGTTAGCTTCTGGTGACACGCCGAGACCTACATGATGAGTGTGCGGTCATGGACGCCAGGAGAGAATAAGGGATGCTGCTAAAAATGAAGGATTTTGTCGGGGAAATCCCTGACAGGAGCGCGTGGTTGCAATACTTAACCCGCAGGAGCCGGGCGGCCCTCTTCACCCTCCAGCATTTCCGGGGTCAATAGGCCCATTTGTAAAGCGAAACGAACCACATCACTGCGCGTCCGAAGTCCGAGCTTTTGAGCAAGACGGGAACGATACGTCTCGACGGTTTTCACGCCCACGAGAATCTGCTTGGCGATTTGTTGACTGCTGTAACCCCGCGCCACAAGTCTGAGCACCTGCAATTCACGGTCGCTCAGGATGTTTACCGGCCGCGTACGCTGGGCTTTCGCACCTTTTTTCGCAAGCAGGTCCTGGACAAGAACGTTAGCTAGACTTGGGTCCACGAACGTTCCTCCCCTATGCACCGCTCGTATGGCCGCAAGCAGTTCCGCATCCACGCTCCTTTTCAACACGTAGCCAGAGGCGCCGGCGGCCAGTACCGATCGCAAATATGCGGGGTCATCGTGCATCGTGAGGACAAGAACCCGGGTTTTCCCGCAGTCCCGCACGATCTCTTGAAGCGCACGCATCCCGCCAGTCCGAGGCATAGTGAGGTCCATCAATGCCACATCCGGGCTTGTTTCGTGTGCCGCTTGCACGGCCTGTTCTCCGTCGGGAGCTTCAGAGACAACCTCCATATCGGCCTGGGCATCAATCAGCAGTCTTAGCCCCGAGCGCAGAATGGCGTGATCATCCGCGATCAGGACTCTGATCTTAGATTTTCGCGCGGGCATTTCAGATTTCCGTCCGCGGCACGAAGGACTGGACGTCCTGCTGGCCGCCCAGTGGGATTTGCACCAGAATCCGGGTCCCCGTGCCATTCGACGTGAAACTGACAGTTCCACCCAACATGGCCGCTCTTTCTCGCATGCTCTGAATCCCCAAGTGGCGCGAGGAGACGGTCGCGGATTCGGTGTCAAAGCCGCATCCGTTATCGGTCACTGCCACCTGCAAAGCCGTGCCGGAACGCACGAATATAATGCTGGCCGCCTTGGCTCCCGAATGCCTTGCTACGTTGGTCAGGGCCTCCTGAAGAATGCGATACAAACCGATCTGGACCGCGGGCGGCAGGTCGCTGGAGTCAAGTTCATTCAGCTTGAGATCCACAGTTATGTTGTGAGTCTTTGCATACTCTGTAACGTATCGGCTCAGCGCAACACCCAAACCATGGTCGTCCAGTACCGTTGGATGCAGCCCGCGAGCGAGCCGGCCGATCTCGTCGATAGCCTGTGCCGTGATTTCCCGCAGCCGATGTCCCTTTGCCTTGGCATCGTCTATGTCCCGGGAGTCTTCCAGAGTACGCAGGCCGACCAGGAGAGACGTCAGCAACTGACCAGCCTCGTCGTGCAATTCGCGCGCAATCCGGCGCCTTTCCTCCTCTTGAGCCGACAACGTGCGCTCGAGCAGAAGCCGGTGCATGGTTTCGGTCTGTTTCATTTCTTCGGCCTGCTTGCGTTTCTGCTCGCTCAGACCGGTGACCACCATACCCAGGGCGTGGCCCTCGTATCCCCGAAACCTGGTCACAGACAAATGGACCGGAACCAGGCCACCGTCGCTGGAACGCAGGTTGAATTCGCCTTTCGCAACCCCTTTCTGAGCCGTTGCCAGGAAAGTTCCAAATCTGTCTCGCTCTTTTTCCTCTACGAGCGAGTGAACCGCTATCCCGACGACTTTTCCAGTTGGTCTGCGAATCATTTCCGCAAACTTGCGGTTCGAGTAGAGCACGGCGCCATCGCTCGAAAGTGTCGCCGCGCCTTCGCTCATGGCCTCCACGAGCATGCGATAGGCGGGCTCTCCTCCCCTCAGAGTAACCACCTGCTCTCCCCGGCGGCCCAAAACCATCAAAGCATCTACTTCACCCGACTGTATAGCGGCTAGAGTTTCCTCCGCAGTTTTCAGCCGGGCACGGAGTTTCTCCTCGTGATCCGATCGTATCGCTGGTGCAGGTTTTGGTCGAGATCGTCCGCGTGTTCTTGGGGATCTTTCGAGCGATCTGTCTTGTGCTGGACTGGCCTCGCGGCCGGCCCGGCGATCGGAACTCGCTCGCTTGTCCGACATTTGCAATTACATCCAGCCTCTTGCTTCAGTGCACCGGCTGAATATCCAATCCTACCAACGCACGCTCGGTCTTGGAGAGGTTCCCAACGATTTTCTTGACTGGAGGCGGTAGCCTTCGCACCAGGGTTGGAATGGCGACAATCTGATCGCCCTTTGCCAGTTGCGGCTTCTTGAGCAAGTCGATGACTTCAATGCGGTACTTGCCCCGCAGCTGGTCCTCACAAATCTTCTTTAAATTGGCAATAGCTGCAATCGAATTGGGAGTTTGGCCCGCTATATAGAGGCGCAATTCCCAAAAATTACCACGGGCACTCTTCGTAGTGCGGCGCTTCTTGGCTAAGCTCTTGCTCATGTCCGTGCCCAGTATTCGGCCCGGATGCGTTTCGTCATGTTTTTTGCCTCCTGAGGCCCCCTATTCATGGCCTCAGCTAGAAAGACGTGTGGGGTTTCGTTGCCACCTTAATGGCGCGTTAAGATCTGTTAAGAAGACGCGCTGCCGAACAGTTGGACCCACACGGTAACACCCCACTCAGCTTGCGTCCATCGTGGCCAGCCCACTACCCGCCATCACGTTGCCCAATTCCACGCCCTTGTGACTCATGACCAGCTCACGAAGTTCGCGGGAATGAGCCATCCCGCGGGATTTCACAACATAAAGTCCGCGTGTCCGCTGTCCATCTTGTTCGCCGTCCCACAACACAATCCAGGTATCCATTAAAGAGGAGATGCCCTCCTCGGTTCTCTCTTCGCGGTTTCGTCCGAATGTGAGATTCGTGAACATCGATGTGATCTGTTGAACCTTTAGAAAATCGACCAGGCGAGTGAGCATCGATTTAACGCCATAGATACCTGAGACCGAAACGATGCTCGTGATCGGGTCTACTACCACCACGCTGGGCTGCAGGTGCTTGACCAGTTTTTGCATACTGGCTAAATGCCCTTCGAGGCCAGTGCTGGTTGGCCGAACGGCGTGGAAATGCAATGAGCGCTTTTGTATCCACGGCTCAAGATCAATGCCAACGGAGCGCATATTGCGGATGATCTGGCTGGGAGACTCTTCAAAAGCAAAGTACAGGCAGTTTTCACCACGAGCGCAAGCGGAGCTCGCGAATTTCGCCGCAATGCTGGATTTTCCGGTTCCCGCCGTCCCGGACACCAGCACGCTGCTTCCACGGAAGAATCCCTTTCCTCCGAGCATCTCGTCCAAACCCGTGACTCCTGTTGAAACGCGTGCGGCGGGAGCTTTATGAGCCAGTGCCAGAGAGGTAATAGGCAGCACGGAGATGCCATCATCGTCGATCATGTACGGGTATTCATCGGTACCGTGGGCAGTGCCCCGGTACTTGACGATTCGCAGCCGCCGGGTAGAAATCTGTTCTGTGACCCGATGGTCCAGCAGGATCACGCAATCGGCGATGTATTCTTCCAGCCCGTGACGAGTTAGTGTGCCATTGTTTCCGCGTTCCCCGGTAACGATAGCGGTGAGATTGCGGTCGTCCAGCCAACGGAACAGCCGGCGGAGCTCTGCTCGCAGTACCGCTGTGTCAGTTAATCCGGCAAAAAGTGTCTCGATGCTGTCCAGTACAACACGCTTTGCTTTTATGGCGTCCACCGCGTGGCCCAGCCGGATGAACAGGCCCTCGAGGTTGTATTCTCCAGTTTCTTCAATCTCGTTTCGCTCAACGCGAACATGGTCCACGAACAGCTTCTTGCGTTTCACAAGCCCATGCAAATCAAGACCCAGGGATCGGACGTTGGCCGTCAGCTTCTCAGTGGCTTCTTCGAATTCCATGCACACCCCAGGCTCGCCGTATTGAAGCGCGCCGTGCACTAGAAATTCGATCGCGAGCAAAGTCTTGCCGCAACCTGCGCTACCACACACCAGCGTGGTACGGCCCTTCGGCAGCCCCCCGCCTGTGACTTCATCCAGTCCTTCGATTCCTGTCGGGGTCTTTGGCAGCGGGGTTCGAGATATCTTCAATTTGGCGTGGCGCATAGTGAGGCTGCTGAAACTGAGCACCTTCGATTTTGGCCAAGATATTTTAACAAAACGGGTTTTGAGCGGCACGAGCTGGAGCGCAGTGTGCGGAGTGTAGTGGGGTCATGGCGTGGATTTGATTTCGGTATCATACGGGCCTCCTTGAACCCGCGTTCGACTCGCGTGGTGCTGACAGGCGTGCTGCAGCGTCAGATGCTCAAGGACATCAGGAACTCCGTGGAGCGCCCCACCTGAGGATGCTTTTCCCAACAGCATCCGGGCCGCCCGGCCTACGCGCACAGAAAGATGAAAACGGTCGTGGTGGAGGGGGCCAAACTGGGCCGATCCTCTGTGTCCTCATGGTACATTCTTCACTTCTGAAAATCCTCGATCCAGACCAGTTCCGAATTGACCGGTGAACTCGCAAGTCATTGCAGAAATTGGGTTTATGCTTCGGCGCTGGACCCATTTGCCTCACCAACAGTTAGGTGACCAAGGAGCCTGCTATCGTGACCTAATGGAAGCGGGCACATCCAGCAAGCGACTGTTGCCGTGGCTCGTCGCAGTCGCCTTCTTCATGGAGTCGCTCGACACTACGATTCTGAACACCGCAGTGCCCGCCATCGCGGCAGCACTCAAGGTGGCCCCGCTTAGCATGAAGGCGGTGCTATCCAGCTACACATTGAGCCTCGCGGTCTTCATTCCCATCAGCGGCTGGATGGCGGATCGATTCGGAACGCGCCGGGTGTTCGCGTCCGCGATCGGCCTCTTCACGTTGGGGTCATTTCTTTGCGGGATATCGACCAACATCCATGTGCTGGTCGCGTGTCGCGTCTTGCAAGGCGGCGGGGGAGCCATGATGGTGCCAGTGGGGCGGCTCACCATTGTGCGGACGTTTGCGAAGTCCGAACTCATCCGCGCCATGAGCTTTGTCGCCATCCCAGGCCTGATTGGCCCAATGCTCGGACCAATCGCCGGTGGCCTGATCGTCGGATATTTTCATTGGAGAGTCATCTTCTTCGTGAACCTTCCGATCGGCCTCATCGGTTTGTGCCTGGTCTATCTGCATCTACCGGACTACCGCGAAAAGTCCGACCCCCTCGATGTTGTCGGCCTCATCCTGTTTGGCTCCGGCATCGCGCTGCTGTCGTATGTGTTGGAGGTATTCGGTGAACATACGCTGAGCGTGCGCGAAATCCTTGGGATACTGGCGATTTCCATCCTGCTGCTCACAGGCTACGGACCCCATGCGACGAAGACCGCGTTTCCATTGCTGGCGCTGAGCCTATTTCGCATTCGCACATTTCGCGCGGCAGTCAACGGCAGCTTCTTCACACGCCTTGGCATCGGTGGAATTCCGTTCATTCTTCCACTTCTCTACCAGGTCGGCCTCAGGTTCACTCCGATTCAATCCGGTCTACTCATGATGCCGCAGGCGATTGCGGCCATGAGCCTGAAGATGACCATGCCGCGAATTCTGGCCCGCTTTGGCTACCGTGGCGTATTGATTTCCAATACTTTGATCCTCGGTCTGCTCATTCTGCTTTTCGCAACCATCGGCGTGGGCACGCCGGTGTGGTTTATCGTGGTGCAAGCGTTCTGCTTCGGGTTCTTCAGCTCGCTGCAATATACAAGCATGAATACGCTAGTCTATGCCGACTTCACCGAGGAACAGACCAGCGGCGCAAGTTCCATCGCTAGCACCATGCAGCAGATGTCAATTAGTTTCGGCGTCGCAACGGCCTCGCTGGTCACCGCCTTCTTCATTCCCGATCGCTTTCATATGAGCGCAGCGGAAATGATTCACGGCATCCATGGGGCGTTCTTCGTCCTTGGTGGATTAACCATCTTGTCCACCATCATTTTTCGCGAATTGAAAAGCACGGATGGTGACACCGCGAGTCAGCATAAGATATTCCAACCCCCCGGCTATGCAGGCCTGCCAGATAACACGGTCCAATCAAGATAAGTTGTTGCGGCAGATAGTTCTCGAGTAGAATCGCGCGCGAACGAGCGATGGCTATTCCAAGGGGAACAGGACGCGATCAGCAGCTTTTTCCCTGACCGGGAAGTCAAGCGCTACGACATATTGGCGTTCGTCGAAACCAAAATTCTAAAGCGCCCGAAATCTTAGGGTGTCGACTCCATCGAGATTCGGCCGCCTGTTTCTGTGAAAGGGGATGGGAATACGTCTAAGAAATTGCCCGAAAACAAGGCAGTTCCTGGTTTCCCTGTGCCAGAATGGGCACGACCTCCAAGGCGCCAACTAGAGTTCGCGGCCTGAGCAATTCTGGACAGACAGTCAACCACGGGTCTGCTAGATTATTCATCAAAAGAAGACTTTCATTCGTGCAAGCTGCCCATGAGAAAGCCGCAGACCATGGTCCCGAACAGGCAAACCGAAACGCTTTTCGCCATTCACAAAACATTCCCTTTTCTGGAACGACCGGGAGAGCCGCATGTGCCCGAAATGCTTCGGCACCACGCTGTCCGACGAGAGGGAGTTCTCGAGGAGCCGTGCGGCCTTCATCGTCAGATACCCATCGGCGTAGTACTCGGTGAATTGGTGGGAACGTCGCCAGCGATGCAAGGGATCTTCTCCACCATCCGGCAAGTGGCCCCCACATCAGCGCCGGTATTGATCTGCGGAGAGACCGGTACAGGGAAGGAGTTGGTCGCGCGGGAAACCCACAAGTTATCCCCCCGTGCTGATGGTCCCTTCGTGGCGATCAATGCAGCCGTGTCACCTGAGAGTTTGATTGAGAGTGAGTTGTTCGGCCATGAGAAGGGTGCGTTTACGGGCGCGACGGAGCGCCGGGCGGGGTGCTTCGAGCAGGCTCACGGCGGCACCCTGTTTCTTGATGAGATTGGTGAGATGCCGGTATCTATGCAGCCAAAGCTCTTGCGCATTCTCGAGGACCTGCGGGTGCGAAGACTCGGCGGCAAGAGCGAGGTTTCTGTAGATGCGCGTGTGCTCGCCGCCACGAGCCACTCCGTGGTGGCGCACTTGCGAGAAGAAATCTACTATCGACTCAGCGCGTTTCAAATCGTGCTTCCTCCGCTCCGCGAACGAAGGGAAGATATTCCGCTCATTACGGAGGCCATGATCCCGACTCTGAACAAGAAGCACGGCGCCCGTGTTACGGGTATCGATTCTGATGTGCTGGACCTTTTTCGTACGTATGATTGGCCCGGCAATGTAAGGGAGCTACGCAACGTGATCGAGCGGGCTACAATCGTCGCGAGCGTTGGCACGATTCGGCTGCATCACCTCCCTTCTCCCAGCTTCGATGTGAGATCCACACCAAAATCGGCCCACATGAGTGACCGGCTAACTCTAAAGCCTGGCCAGCCGCTGTCTCAAGCAGAAGCAGCCCGAATAGTCACGCGGCGCCTGGCCGACGTTGCGTTCCAAATAGAGCGGGATGGAAAAATGTTGTTCCGATGCCCGCCGGCAGTGCACAGGGCGAGCGCGCACACGAATGGACGATGAGTTGGGTACATGATCTTGAGCCCTTCGCGACCCGGTCAACACCGGCCGCCGTTTTCACACAAACGTATGGTTGGGAGGGTGCCCGTACGCGGTGTACCAGAGACTCTGGCCCTTGAGGGGCTACTCGGAAGACCAGTTGGTCACGAGCTTGGTGACGTCGTGGCAGCGATGCGCTGGTCAGCACCGTCCTCTTGTTCGTCAAGGTCCCTCTGAAAGGCATGTCTGATCAGCGCAGTGGCCGAGGTGAAGCCTCTTCGCTGTACTGCGTCTTGAACCTGTCGATGAGTTTTATCCGGATAGCGGATCGTGAATTGCGATTTCGTGCCGTCTCACTTTCAAAGGCACGGCGCGAGGCATTTTCTGACATGCTGCAAACAGAAATTTTTGGTGACTCCCAAACGGGATTCAGACCCGCCAAAACGCATCCCGCACTAAGTGCAAGGCAACCAAGAGGAAAGTGTAGAAAAGAAGGCCCAGTGAATCCCACTTCTGTATGTTCCACTCCCGCGTACGACCTCCCTTATCTCCTCCTCCAGTTCTTGCCTTTTGCTAATAAGTAGTCACTAATGCGCGTTGCACAGTGCCAGTAAATGCTGCACAAAAGCGAACACTCAGAAATTACAGCTGTTAGCCGTTCTTGCACTTTGACGGTAAACGGGGCGAGTTCTCTTGCACACTGCCTAACAATGTTAGACCTGCAGAAAGTAAAAGCAGTTGGAGCTTCTTGCACTATGTCAGCTACGGCGACAGCTGACCGTACTCAGCGTTCGAGACACACTGGAATGTGAAGACCCCGCGACAGGAGAGTTACACCCGACGCATCGATCGGTGTGGGTTGTCAGAAAATATATTTGGATTCGATGTCAGAAAAGGCCCTCTCCCATGCCTTTGAAAGTGATGGAGGTTGTCATGGCTAGACCCGCTTTGGGGAATACTGCGCATTCCCCACGTTCAGCACTCGGTACCAGTACCTAACGGCAAGGCTCTTTCAGCTTCGCGCGACGACCGTTCAGAACATCCTGCGCTGGATCTGGCGCCGCTCCGTGCGCTGAGCCAGGAAAGGCCATCCTACAAAATGGCGCTTATCCGCCGCGCCTGGCCAGATATCGTAGCGGCGCTAAAAGATGGGCATTCTCTGAAACGCGTCTGTGAACCCCTGGGGGAGGACGGCATCCTGATTGGGTATGACACCTTCTGCTCTTGCGTGAGCAGGCTTCGCCGGGAACGGCGATAGATTACTTTTCGTTCTTCGAGCAGATATGGAGAAACCGAAGAGCAAGATTCTTTGATACGCAAGGCTTGGCCGGACATCCTGACGGCGCTACGAGCCGGACACACTCTCAAATGTGTGTGTGAACGGCTAGATGAGGGTGGCGCTGCGGTTGAGTACAACATGCTGAGAGCATACGTGAGCTTGCTCCACAGAGAACAGGCTCGACGATCAGCGCTTCCTCTCGAGCCCAAGCCGCGTTCAGTTCGTGTTTTTGAGCCGGTCCCTGCGCCCCCACCTTCTCCCCCTATCTCCCGGTCTAATCCGCTGGCCACCGCCATGGAATACCTCAGCAAAGTTCGCGGATTCCAGAACTTCACCGGGGAGCCGCCAGACCCCGACAAAATATTCTGAGGTTGCATGTCCGAAAACACCCTCTGCCAAGACCTTGTAAGTGAGGAGGTATTTTCATGC
>Ga0326728_10007408_pt1 | contig 28181 bp, 33 predicted proteins | sample MB3enrmetagenome_FD_207602 | JGI IMG/M metagenome (GOLD analysis project Ga0326728, IMG submission 207602) | Lab enriched peat soil microbial communities from McLean, Ithaca, NY, United States - MB31MN | ecosystem: Environmental > Terrestrial > Soil > Wetlands > Peat | place: USA: New York... | reverse complement strand
CGATGACTTCCCAGAAGTGGATCGCCTTGTACTTTGGGCCGTCGAGCTTTTGATGGAAATGATAGGTCTTCGCACACCTATCCGCAATGCTTAAAAGGCTTAAAGGTGAATTCCCTATCGGGGCCTTGCATTTATCCGAACGCCTTGCGGGGCGTTTCCCGTGCGTAGTCTGCCGAGACATGTGTACGGGAAATGCAAAGTTCCTTTTTAAACCCTTTAAAATAGGAGTTCATTTTCCCCCGTTACTGATTCCAATGAATAAATTCTACGTGCCGCGCGGGGATCCCGGCACGTCGTATGGTACTTAGGAGTTGGTGCCGATATCCTTTCGAGGATAATGATCGCAGACTCACTCGCCAATTGGAAGGCCATGGGATTCCCGCTCTCGCCTGGCCTTGTGCAGGGACTCGAATGGCTAGAAGAAAACAAGGACACCGATTACGATGACGGGGAAATTCCCCTTGACAATGGCTTGCTCGTCAAGGTGCAGAGCTACGACACCAAGGACACGAAGGGCGGCCAGTTCGAAAACCACCACCAGAAGATAGATATCCAATACATCGTCGACGGGACCGAGGCCATCTACTGGTCGAAGCCCGGAAGTATGAAACGGGTCAAACCGTTCGACAATGCCAAGGATATCGAGTTCTTTGAGCCCATGGCCAAGAACTTCGAGCAGGTTACCACCTGCATCATCCTTCAGAAGGGTCAATTCGCCATATTCTTTCCAAGTGACTGGCACTTGCCGAGTATGACCCCCTCCAAGCAGCAGCCAGCCCATGTCAAGAAGTTCGTGATAAAGGTTCCCGTCCCAGAAGAATAAACCCGCAATCAGGCCTCCCAAAACCGTATCCTTTCCAATTCCTTCTTTTTAGATCTCAACAAGTCAACCTGCTGCACGGTTATCGGGGGACGACGTCATGTTTTTGAACCGGGTGTGGACTTCCGCGAGGTATGACATCCATGAAATGGTTGAGCAATTCGACGAGAACCTCGGGGCGCTCGACGTGCACCTGACGCAGCCGCAGCTGGACACATTAGACAAGATCTCGAAGCTCCCTGCGCAGTATCCGGAATGGATGATACGTCGACAAAACGTGGACAACACGGGCCGGACCTTCCCGATCGTGGATGCAAAATAGTAGGGCGAAAAGAAATTAATTTTTTCTTTTGATGCGGTCGAGCCAACCAAGATCACGGCTGATTCATAAGATTTTCGACGAACGCCGCGTCCTCCTTGGCGTACTTGATGTCCCCGAACCCGACGGCGAGGAAGTCGTTCGGCTTGATGCGCTCGAGGCACCACCGCAGGCCTTCCTCGGGCCTGATACGGCCCGCGGCCATCGGCTTGATGTTGAGGATTTGCAGCTTCGTTTCCTGGATGTGGGTCGTAAGCGTGGTGGGTTCGGTGTCCGACTCGAACCCGATCCTGTTGTGGGGCTGGATGACGAGCGGGGCATCGTAGCCGTTGTCCTCGACAGCCTTGATGGTCTCGATGTAGTGGGTCGACAGGCCGGGAATCATGCCGTGATCGCGAATGCATGCCGAGATCTCGGGATAGCCCTTGATGATATTGGCCTCCACGTCCAGTGCCTTGTCGGTGTAATCCCGGTGGGGCATGCAGACCGAGACACCTCGGTCGGCGCACCACTCGATCTGCTTGAAGATGTCACCTTCGAGCCCTGGCACCGTGTGGCGCGTGCTCGGCGTGCAGAGCCAATGGAACTTGACCCCGGTCTCCTTCTCGACCTGCTGGATGGCCTCGTGAATCGCGTCGCGAGGGGACGAGACGCAGCAGTTAATTCCGTGCTCCTGCGCGAGATAGAGCATGATCTCGACGATCTTCCCGACGTCCTTGAACTTGTGCATGTAATAGAAGGTGCTGAAGGGCGATCGATGGATCAGGCCCGGATCGCCCACCCGGTAGAACCTTCCAATGACGTGGCTGATGCCCACGAATTGATTGGTGCCGCAGACCATGCGGCTCAGTTCAAGATTTTCAAGGGCAATCTTGGGAATCATGTACCAATTCCTGTTCTTGTCGGTTAAATAGAACTCGGATATATCGTGTGGCAGGTCCCTCGATGAATCAACTTGGGCTTTACTATGATGATCTACAGCATAACCACGGCAATGCTCGTGTTTTAAATACCACCATCTCATCCCAAGGCGGCAAGTAGCTCCCGGCAATCATCGCACTCCTCTTACAACTTCCTTCTGTCGGCCCAGTTTCGGGGGTGTCTTGCCAAGGCGCGGGAGATCGTAACGGGTCGGTCTCTTCCCTCCTTTTTCCCATCACCGACGGATTAATCGCGGTAAGCATTAGTTTTTAGTCACTTGCTTTGGCTGGTTCTAGTAGGTTCCTAAACCCTTCTTCATGATCGGAAACAACGTGCCGGATGAAAATATATAGATCTGGGCGAATCCTCGGTTGTTTGCTCGATCGACGAGACATCTCCCCCCGTAGTGACGCCCGACAAAAAAATGCTCGGTGCCTGCACGTGGTCGTACAAACATTTCGATCCTCAACACACCTCGCTCATTCGGAAAAAGAAGGAAGGATACGAGTATCACGTGTTATTTCGGCTTGAACGGGTCGTATTTCAAAAAGAAAAGATATCTCTCGATGGAATTAGAAACGAAATTTTTGAGCCTTTACTAGTATTTCGTGGTTTCAAAGCCTTGGCTGGAGAAAATCCCGATCTTTCTTTAGGCGATTTCGTTCTCGAAACGGTCTAATCCAAAAGGAACTCGATGGCACTGAAATCTGCTTGGCAAATCTTGCGCACTCCATGCCCGCCGGGCCTGAATTCAACCTTGACAAGACCAACCTTCTCCAATCGCTTGCATTGCGCGGAAATGTTTGCCTCAGTCTGTCCAAGCATTTCGGCGAGAGAAGAGATGTCCAAGCCGCGTTCGGGGGAACTTCGATAATCACGCAAAATCCTAATGATTTTCAGCCGAGTATCACTCGCCAAAGCCTTCAAAACCTCCAACTGCTCTCCCGCCTCCCGGATCTTCATAGGCCCATCGAAAACCAGTGGTTCCGGATAGGTCTCATATTGTTGGATTTCCATTCGCGTTACCTGCGTGAACGGCTTTTCTATTGGCTTGATTATTTTACTTATGTCGAGCAAAATTGTAAATTACCTTAAATTCCTAACTGTAAATAGAACGTAATTTCGTGTAATTAAATGTATTGAGATCGAGAATATGTAGTCTGTCTAGGTAGAATGAATAGTTGTCATTTTGACCCTGTCTGAAAATATGTGCTTCATGGAAAAATGTAACTCACCATGAATAACCGCATCGAGGCATAGTAGTATCTACACGATTTTCATACAATGTATCTTCCTAATTATGAAATCTTATCCGAAACCTTACACAAGGTTTCACGTCACTAGCGTCTTGGCCTTCATCCTCGATTCCGCATCAGTTTGGATATTATTACCTTGTGATCCCGTTATTCCAATTAAAACATAATTAAAGGATGTCTAGATAAAAAAAAAAGCTCTGTTCATTAACAATATTTACCAAAAATTGCCGATTTTGAATTTTTCGCAAAAAAATCTGATTGGTCGACTGGATCCGAACTCGCTGAATAATTCCATGCCAGGTGAATGATTGGGAAAGAAAGATTGTTTTATTTCTTTTTAGAGATGAATTAAATTTTGAATAATCTCCCTCGGGAATCATCCAGCACCAAGATACATACTTCCTTAAATATATCGTCCGTTGCTCGTTTACGGTTGCAACTACTCGATAAAAATGTGTTCAAACTTGGACATCTATAGTACCCGTGGGGTAAAAATTCTCCGGGTTTTTATCCGTTAAGTTAAACGCAAGATCGAGCATGAGTTTCGCGTTTACCGCAGGGTGCCTCGCCATCGGCGCCATGGCGGATGCGTCAAATGTATTTCTTATAAGCAGATTTGAGATTCCTCTGGCATATTTCGATGATCTTAGGCCATTTTGATGCTTTTTTGCTCGCGATGGCTTGAAATTGCCGCTCTTTATCTATGAAGGAAGGTATATTGGATGAATTTCACGTCCATGTTATTACTATATGTTCTCATGATCGGGTTTCCCTCCGTGGCCTTTGGAAAGTTCTTCAAGAGCCAGCCACTCCTCGCCTACGCGTATTTCGGGTTCCTGTTCGTGTTCTCACAGCTCCTCTCCGTGATATATACCTTTCCGTTGGGGAACTCTCTAACGCTCTCGGGAGGTGATATTGCATATTCATCGCTGCTATTGATAACGTTGTTCATCGTCATCATTTCCCAAGACATGGCCATTTTCCGCTACTTGGTCATCATACAAGTCGTATTGAGCCTGTTCTTGTTGCTGTTGAATGCCTTGATCGTGGCAAACCTGGGTATGCTAGGTGTTTCGAATAGCTTTGGGATTAGTGCTGGCCTGTTCGTGTCGGTCATTCCAAGCACCTTCGTGAACACGGGGCTGTACACCGCTGAGATATTGCTAATGTTCTTCGTCATTGAACGCACGAAACTGGCTCGTGCTCGAGAACTACATCAAGTCCAATTCCCCCGCGACGTTCCAGAACGCGCTGTGCCGGGATTGCATGGGCGAGAACCATTGACTGATCCTCAGCTATTTTGACACGCGGATAGATTCTATCGTGTATCTTTCGGAACCGGAGAAGCCACTTGAGGCGAAGCTGGAATACATTCCCAAGTTAATGGACACGTTCTCCGATGCATTTTTCCTGAATCGATTTCAAGATTACGATGCCGCGAGCCAAGCCTTTTGGATCAAGTCCGCCCAAGCACGGGGAAGCGTCATCCCCTTCATGGTCTCGTACGTGGTGAAGAAAGACCTGCTCGACTTGCGCCATTTACGTGTGTTTCTCGCAAGCGGGCGCCATTTGCAGGCTTGGGCACATGTCGTCCAGCGAGTATTGCACCTGGTTGGCGACCACGGGGATGCATTGGTCCGTCGATCCTCGCGGATTATCGGAAGAACATCACGGTCATCTGCAGCTCCAAAGGATTGGCAGTGTCTTCGTTTCATAACCCTTGATGGAACGAGATGCCTGTTAGCATTAAAATAATGTTAATAGTATATACTGAGTATATACTAATGACTTTTATAACTCAAGATCATACCAATCAAGATATAATAGGCGCAAATTTTTTAAAATAGTATATACTATTAAGATAGTATGGGCATAATGGATGATGGTTCCGACGCCGAGATGCTTCTCAGGCTCATCTCGGGCAACGATCGCATCAGCATCTACGACCTGAGCCAGCTGGCCGGCTGGACCTATGGCCGGATGCAACAGAAAGTCACCAGGTTGATCGAGGCGGGCCAGGTCTACTGGATCTACGGGCAGGAAAATGGGCGGACCGTCAAGCTCCTTTCCGCCCACCCTTTTTCTCCCGAAGAGATATCACCAAACAAAAGCACTACCAGTCCCGAATGTGACACCATTCGTGTAGCATTCAGGCACCTGTATGGCGTGTTCAAGGAGCTCAAGGATAATGGTCTCGATCCAACCGACGGCCTTATTTCCTATTGCGAGAAACAGGGCTTGGAGCCCAAGAACCTGGTGGACCTGCTCGACAGGGCCAATGCCGAAACCTCGCAACCTGCAATCGGTGGAGACTCGTGAGTGACATTTTCTCGTTGGAGACCTGTGCCAGGTGCGGCAAGCAATTTGCCTCGAACCAGATGCGGGATCACGAGCTCGGTCGCCTTTGCAGGCAGTGCTTCAAGGCCGTAACGCCCCCGAAGCAGAAGGCCAAAAAGGAAGCCCCACTGGCACTTAATCCCGCGATCGACATGGGCGCGCTCGTTCCATCCTTTCAGGACCTCGTCACGTCGATTTCCTCCTTCTTGGCAAGCCCGGTCCGCGTCGAACTTGCCCCGCTCGTGGTCCAGCTAACCGGTGCCTTGATGGAGGATGACAGGGCCCGCAGTCGCGCTGCTGCGGAGTCAAACATCTCCCCGCAGGTGCCAAGAAAGGATCATGACCAAACGGCAGAGCAAATCCCTACTGCAATCCCCATCGCTGCGATGTCCATCGATACAGCACTCTTGGGATTGATGGGCTCGCGAAAGAAAAAATGGCGGCCAAAGGAGCTCCTTGCCGAGCTCGTGCTTCACCAGCCCACTCTCCGATGCACCGAAACAGACATTACAGCCTCGTTGGAACGCCTGTCAAGAGCGACGGGCTTGATCCCGGACGTGGAACGGGTCGTAAAGCTCCCGACGCGATACATGCGGCGAGACTTTTTCGTGGAAGCAGACGAGATGGAATTTATCGACGTGCTCATACTCTTAATCTTGGAAAAGGTAGGGCCCCGAGGCCTTCCAGCCACGGCCGTTCACGAGGCAATCGGGCTTTGCACCAGCAACTCGATTTCCCTGCCGAGCGTGCTGAACCACCTGCGGGTTCTCAAGACACCAGCTTGGTCCCTCGTAGCAAAGGCAGGGCGTGCCCTGCGGGAAAATTACACGATATCGGATAAGGGTGTTGGCATCCTGAAGGACATCAGGACCGAGCTCGGGAAAGGCCCGGCCGCCCCCCGTGACTGGCGAGCCAGGTTCGTATCGTGGGGCATCGTCAACGAGGCCGGCGAAAAAACCCCCCGCGTTGCGTTTCTCGAGAAGCCGTTGCAAGCGGCAATCGTTGCGGCCGCGAGCCCCGCGGACAAGCAACTCCTCCTCGCGATGCTCGACAAACGCTTCGATGACGCAACGCGGCAGTCTTCGAGAAAGATTGCCCTGCTCGAGGCCCTTGGGTTCTGACAAGGGTGGCGTCCATGCCGGGGCGGTCAATTTTTTTAACCTTCATGTTTACTTATCCCCTAGAGATGCCTTTCAGCGGCGAAGACCATGCCCACCTACGGCGACTATAAATCGAAGCAATTCGCGTGCGCGACCAAGGGATGCAAGGGAGTGCTCATCCCCGTCAAGGTCATCGACAGCAAGAAAGCAGGCGGGGTTGACGTCATCGGGACGTGTCCCACCTGCCAGAAACACTATGAGTTCAAGCTTCCGTCGCAAAAGGCAGAACTGGCGCAGTGGGGTCCCATCATCAAGGAACGCATGTTCCGGTGCACGTACTGCGGCAGCCCCAGGATGCGGGTCGACAGCCGGGAAGGGTCCGCGAAGACTTTTTACAAGTTTGAAGTCTCCTGCTTGGCTTGCAGGAAAACGGGCGAGCGAATCTTGGACGGGTACATGTTCAACCTCGTGTCCGACGTGCTGCTCGCCATGGCCCAGACCACGACCGCCTCAACGCAACAAACGCCCCCGGTCAGGGTTGGCGTGTGCCCGACGTGCGGGTACAAGATTCCTGCCGAGATGCCGACCCGATTTTGCAACAATTGCGGTCAAGAGCTGGCGTGTAGCACGTGCGGGACGCCACAACCCGCTGGTGCAACAACCTGCAAGAAATGCGGGAGCCCGGTACGACCTGGTCGAAAGATGTCGGCGAAGTAATCTTCATTTTTTTCGGGATCACGGCACTATACGAATATAATGATTGTTCGGATTCTTGTTCATTTTTTCGCTCTGAAACGAGAACGATGAAAAACGCGGATCGAACGATTCCGATCCTTTGAACCGTGGTGATCTTCCGTCATGAAACATAGCGCACAAGGCAAAGATTCTTGTTCTCCAGTGCGGGACCAAGCCCGAGAACCATGAAATTCAAGGATAGGTGGGCCGCGGGCAAGGTGCTCGCGGGCATGCTCGGGTCGGTTGCAGGTACCGATGCCAGTGCTGTCGTGCTCGCCATACCGAACGGCGGGCTGCCAGTGGGCATCCAGATCGCCAAGGCCTTAAACGTGCCGCTCGGGCTCATGATCACGTGCCGTATCAATCTCCCGTTCACGACCGAGTCCGGCTTCGGGGCCATTGCGGCCGTCGGCACCGCGATCATCGATGAGGAAACCGTCAGGTATTATGATCTCTCAGAAAAACAAGTTGCCACCATGAAGTCCCGTGCCCTCGAACGGTTGGAAACGAAGATGGACCTTTTCGGCGTTCGTGACCAAGATATCGCCCTTGCCGGGAAGATCGTCATCCTTGTCGACGATGGCATCGCGGGCGGGTATTCCATACGTGCCTCCGTGGCATCCATCGCGGGCCAGATGCCGCACCGGGTGATCGTTGCCGTCCCGACGGCGCCTTCCAGGTCCATCGAGACGATCCGCCTGCTGGTTGACGAGGTCGTCTGTCCCGATATCAAGAGCGGCGGATCGTTTGCCGTCGCGGATGCCTACGAGCGCTGGTATGACATCGACGATGACGAGGCGCTCCGCATCTGGCTGGAATTCGCCGGAAAGGGTGGTGACACTAGGCAATCGTGATGCGACCGCGCATTCCGGGCGGAACTTCAAGATGCCCTCCTGCGAATCTTAAGGAAAATGCGATTATGGCTTGGCACGGCCGGTTTGGTTCACTGAAGTTCACTAGAGCAGTACCAGCCGGTTGCCTGTATGGTTGGCTGAGTTGATCAATTGATTTGTTTGATGAGGATTTCGAGATATACATCGATCCTGCGATTGAACTTAGTTTATATTAGCAAGGGACCAAGATCGTTTAGACGATGACCGAGAAAACGTGTGCCACGTGGCTCAAGGAGGCACAAGCAGATATCAAAGCTGGGAATGCTTTGATTGATATCGAGATATATCACCTCGCTGCTTTCCATTTCGTGCAAGCCGCAGAGAAAGCCATAAAAGCAGTGCTATATCTCAAGGACGTGCGACCGTGGGGACATTCGATCATCTCTTTGTTAGAAGATTATGAAAAACTGGGTGGATCCATCGAACAGGATGTCAAGGATGCTGCGATCGATCTTGAGCCGCATTACACGGATTCTCGATATCCGGGCGATGTCGACGATGTAGCGCCAAGCGAATCCTTCGATAAGGATATGGTTTTGGCTATCAGGGATAGTGCAACACGAATCCTTGACTTTGTGGAACAAGAAATAAACACGTGGGAAGCAAAAAAGGGGGATGAGGAGCATTGAATAACTGTCAAGTCGAACCGCAGGAATTGTTCCACGACCTGATCATCAATCTTGGCCAGATCGTCCAACTAGACGCAGTCATCCTTTTTGGTTCACGTGCAACTGGGAAGGCGACAGAAGACAGTGATTATGATCTGGTGTTCATCGGCAACTTTCTATGCCCTCGCATCGAACGTGTAAAGATGGTTCTCCGGCTCAAGCCACCGAGAATTCCCATCGACGTGTTCTGTTACACGCCGGAAGAGTTCGAGCGAGCATTCCAGGCCTTTAGTCTTACTGCGATCGATGCGGTAGGTGAAGGGATTGTCCTTCTAGGGGACATATTCGTCCAACCATTCAAGGAACGGTATGCGGACCTCGTTCACGCCGGCATGCACAAGGGAAAATCAATCTTGATCCTTCCAGCTGCTTGAAAATACCAAAAGTGACATCAAGCGCGGTGGGTCCAACGCCGTGGTGGATGCCTGTAAGCGGTGGCGTAACAATCTCTGCTCTATTTAGTAATCTTGGTGGGACTTAGACACTAAAATAGAAATAAAACCCGACTAAGGCGAGTGTTGTGCCAAATCTTAAAAACGCGGTCGGGCTCTTTCTCTCTACTGTACCCACGCGGGCGGCGTATCTGGCAATTGTATTTCGTTGCTTAACCACCATCGAATCCGTAGGCCGGAAATGATTACGCGTCAAAAAAATTGATGCAATGTATATTGCCGTGGTCGTATAGTGGTCTAGTATAAGGGACTGTCGCTCCCTTATTTGACTTGCTCATAGCGAGTCAAAGGGATACCCGGGTTCAAATCCCGGCCACGGCGCCATTTTTTCTTCATTTATGGTTTTGTGTGTCAAACTTTTGGTCACTTCCTTGAAAACCCTGCTATTCTCTTTCCAGTTCTCCTTCATTTTCGCACCTTGAACCTAGATCTCCCTGTAATAGTTATGTGGTGATCGGCATCAGTTTAAATGATAAGAAGCAGTGTTAATCCAGACCACGATAGGGATGATCTCGTATGGAAAAGCACATCACCCTGCCCCTTGAAGGCTCGTTCCTGAACGACCTGATCCCCGCCCGGGAAGAGGTTGTCATCAGCGCATTGTGCTATGTCACGCCTGTGATAGAGGAATCCCCGGGCGTGGCCGACAAGTCGCAAAAAACGTATCCCATGGTCATCACAGACGCCGGGGTTTACTTCATGTCGCCTCTCTCCATCCCGATATTTGTCGACTGGTCGAACGTGAACATCGTGAGCGACGTAGCCATCGAGGCCCTGTTGAGAAAGGGTTGGATCATCGGGGAAAGCATGACGCTCGAGCTGAGCAGGGGCTTTGGCTGGGGTGAGCTCTCCCCTGTTTTCAGGCAAATCTGCAGTGAACTGAAAGCAAACCGCGAGGCGTGGTGGGTTTCGAACGAACGCGATATGGCAAAACGCATTGCGCTGGTCTACAAGTACTCACAGACCATCAACCGGCCGGGGTGGATCATGGTCTCGAATTCCCTCATGCGACCCGAGATCGTGGAAAGATTGCGGGAAGTGCTACCCCAAAACGAAAACGGAAACGAGCCCATCGAGGAAAATGCGCCGTTCATCATCGCTTCTCGCTCGGGCACTTGGCTCTCCCCGATCGTCTTCTCGAAAAGCGGGCTTGCCTACTTTGACGAGGAAGGGGCCATCTTCGTGCCGTGGAAGGATGTTCGGCTGCGGCGGAAGGAGACGAAGAAAGATGACGTGATGGACCCGTTCATGTACGTTCACGGTCCAAACAAATGCGTATGCAACCCGTTTTTCACGCGCACGCACGTGCACGTCGACGAGCGCGTCCAGATAGCCAACAGCCTGCTCATCCAGCTGCGCCTTCTCAGGAAAGAAGCAGTATAATTATTGGTTGAAATCGGGAACCTCGATCATCCTGTGTTCCTTTATCGCCTGCGCGGCGATGAGCCCGACGCCGGACATTTCGGCGGCCTTCACGCCGCCGATGTCATAGGGTTTCTCGCCGAGCAACGAGTTCACCCAGTCGACCATCATGAGCGTGTCCCCTCCGCCGTGACCGCTTGCGGCAACCGGCGCTCCCTCCGTGATCATGTCGGCCTCGGTGATCGCACGTCCCTCGACCTTGTGGCGCGCGGGGAAGTAGGCTTGGTCCTCAGGAACAAGATGCAGGTAATATTCCACGTTGCCCGAAATCGTGGCGTTAAAGTAGCATTTCGATGCCCAGTACAGGGCGTGCCGCACCTCGCCGTTGGGCAGGACGAACCCGTTCCCGAACTTGCAGATCACGTCGTTTTTCGTCTGGAGCATGGCGATCTGGAAGTTGTCCGTGTTGAACTTCTTTTGCATCTTCATGTTTCCGAACCCGCACACCTGGACCGGCCGATCGCTCGGATCCTGCCGGTTGATGACGTAAAGGGCCATGCCCGCGGCGTGGCCGTAGGTCACCGGGGGCATCGTGGCCCGCCATGTTGGGTGGACGTCGTCGGTTAACTCTGGGTCGAGGGCTTGATTGCCGGAGAAATTTTCCTGGATCATGTAATGCTCAACGGAATGGTGGTATTCGCCTTCCGTGTAGAAGATATCTCCCATGCGGCCGTCATCGACGAGTTTCGCCGCGAATTGCACGGGGAGATACCAGCAGGAATTTTCACCGAATGCATAGTGCCCTTTCTTGCCCTTGTTCGCACGATCGGCATCGAGGATCGGGTAGATATCGTCAAGGGTCGTGGCCATGGGCACCTCGCACCACGTGTCGATACCCGCTTCAAGACATTGCTTCGCTATGGCGGCGTGGGTCGCCGGGGGAGACAGGATCAGCACGGCATCCAAACTCTCCACCTTGAGCAGGTCGTCGAGCTCGGTGAAGGCATTTTCTACCCTAAACTTCCAATTTTTTAATGTTTCCAGATCTGGGTCCATCACGCCGACAGGATTGATCAGGCCCTCAAACTGCCGATTCATTACAAGCGTGTTAAAGATATCGTCTGCGCGGGGACCACCACCGATGAACCCGAGATTTAATGGTTCGACCATGAGGAAGAAAACGAGGAACGAGTTAAAAAAGGCTCATATCTGGAGCGATTGCCGCACCCAGACCTCGGCGACCTTCTCCTGGATCGCCTGCAGGTCTGCATCCACGTGGCACCGGAACCCGAGCAGCAGGCCCTCTTTTCTCGAGAGCCCGAGGCGCTGATCCTGCCTGTGGAACAGGACGAGGTCGGCTGTGATGTCCATAATTTCCTGCTTCGCGAGCATCATGGAGATGAATTGCTGGGCCTGCTTTTGCGGGACGTCTTCGGGCATCTGGTAGGAAATGAAGGTTTTAGTCTTCGTGTCGTACACGAAATAGCCATTGATCCCCCCATACGAATCCAAGACATCGAACGTGCTGATCATTCTCTTGCGCGCCTCATTTCAAATGATAGCAGCGTATTCCTTTGCCTTTCTATCGATCACGTAGAGCGGCGTTTCCATGCGGTAACATTCCGAAATGATGATCGTTTCGAGGAACACGAACAAGAGAATCGCGTTTAACAAGTGCATGGTCATCCAGCGGGTCGGTCCCAAGCCGAAAACCCGCTCGGCATTTGCCATAACGTCCCTGTATCCTTCCGCGAGTTTCTCCCAGAAGATGGAATCCATGAAGGTCTGAATCTCGAAATCGATGCCGTCCTTGCCTTGCTTGTCGACCGTTGCTGCGATGGCCGATTTGACAAGGGAACCGAGTATACTATCGTCGTTCCAATGCGTGACGAGCACGTTCCTCGCCCGGTCCTCGGGTGGAACATCGGCCATGACCTCAGAGAACGCGCACTCTCCTCTAATTTCAAAAAAAAAGGGGAGGATGGTAGGTGTTTAGGTGATGGCTGCGAGCTGAAGTTCGAAGAGCTCACCCAACCCTTTCTCGGCCATGTCGAGCAGGTCGGTCAACCGGGAACGAGGGAACGGCTCGTGTTCGGCGGTGCCCTGCACCTCGACGAGATCGTGTTCCGCGGTCATGATGACGTTCAGGTCAACGCCCACATCCTTATCTTCAATGTAATTCAAGTCCAAGAGAACCGTGTCGTCGAGGACGCCAACCGAAATGGCGGCGACCTGCTTCACGACAAGCGGTTGCGTGATCAAGCCCTGTTCAGTCAGCCAAATCTCGGCCAGCTTGAGCGCCAGCCACGCGCCGGTGATGGACGCGCAACGGGTGCCACCGTCCGCCTGGATCACGTCGCAATCGATCTTCATGGTCTTCGGCCCGAGCGCCACCAGGTCGATCGCTGGCCGCAAGGCCCGCCCCACGAGCCGGGAGAGCTCGATGCTCCGCGAGTTCACCCTGCCCTCGCGCTCTCGATTGGAACGCTGCATGGTCGCCCGGGGGAGCATAGCATACTCGGCGGTGACCCAGCCTGTCGGCGAGTTCTTCATCCATGGTGGCACGTCCGTTTCAATGGTCACGTTGCAGATGACCTTCGTCTCCCCCGTCTCGATGAGCACCGAGCCCTCGGGAAATTTTATGAAATTCTTGGTGATCTTGACGGGGCGCAACTCGTCAGGCTTGCGTCCGTCAAAGCGGGTTTCAATTGTCAAAGAATTCACTCGATTTTTGGATAACAAGATCCGAACCCCCGTGCCTAAAAAGGCGATGTCGTACCAGCGGGACATTAGGAGAATATGATGCGATGCGTTACGGGCGCGTTTGCGTTCGATTGGCCCATAGGATCGTGGTTTACCTCAAATGTACTTAAAGGTGAAGTATAAGCATTCTTTTAAAAAAAGTTTTTTATAAAATGAGGAGTTACAACAATCTTTAGGGATTGAAAATGCCTTTGTCCATTTTCCGTTCCAATGTCTTGGAAATGGTGGGCGTGAGGTCGATGAACGTGATGAAGCTCTCTAGCTTGTCGTAGATCTCGTCAACCGTCGGGGGGCATCCCTCGATCAGGAGGTCGATGGGGAAGAATTTCTTGGCCCGTTCGAGCACCGCGTAATTGTTGGCAGGATCCTCGAAGATCTTGTTCATGGGGCCCATACACCCGCCGATCTTTATGATGAAAAATGGCTTGGAGAAGGAATTGAACGCCTGCTTGAGTTTTGCACCCAAGGCCGTCGAGATGACGCCTGACATGAACACGAGGTCCGCGTGCTGGGGAACATTGGTCCACTCGACCGGCAACCGGGCGATGGCTTCCTTGAGATTATCGAGGCAGGCTCCGCAATCAGCGAGAGATAGATAATAGCCCTTCAAAGTTCGGGAGTACACGATGTTCTGTAGTTTCGGCATAGGTCTGAATCTCCCTGCGGTATACTTAAAATGGCTTGTCGGTTATTTATGTATTAGCGCGAACACGTGATGACTCATGCCCACGCTTCAGGACCTTGTCGACACCTTGAGAAGCCAATTCGACCTGGGAATAAAGAATGTCGAGCCGCGCGGCACGTCCGACCTGTTCATTTCCGCCCGTGAAGACAAGCTCCTCGAGGTCATGGCTTTTCTTGCAACGGAATGCAATGCACGGCTAGCAAATCAGGTCGCCTGCGATGCGGGCGATCGTATCGAGATCATCGATATCCTCCTTCTCAACCACGTCAAGGCACGGGTGCACGTGAAGTTCGACATTGACAAGAGCGACAAGAAAACCACGTCGATCAAGAACGTGTTTAATTCCGCCGCGTGGCTCGAAAAGTACCAAAATAAGTTCTTAGGAATCGAATTCGTGCCCGGGCAGCATGATGCCACTGAAAAACCAGCTTCCGTGCAGGATCGGATCCCGTGGGTTCCCGTCGACGTCGACGACAGCATCGACAAGAGCATTTTCCTGCTCGAGGGCGGCATCCACGATCCCAAGCTCGACATTCTGCCATACACGTGGGCCAAGACCGAGCAAACGATGATCCTGAAGGCCAAGTGCCAGATCGGCCACTTCCATCGTGGTTTGGTGCACTTCGCTGAAAGAACTGCCGCGGACGAGCTCCCATTCGTCCTCTCGAGAACCTGCTGGCACGACAAGTTCGCCCTGCTCTCGGCCTATGCCATGGCTATGGAGCGGGCGCTCGGTCCGGATGCGTCAGTTCCCGTCGTCGCGAATTATTGGAGGGCGTTGGCTTGCGAGATCGAACGAATCCAGGATCACGAGAGATATTTGGCGTCTTGGTTGTCATGGCTCGGTGAAGCGGTCACGGCAAGCCGAATCTTGGATTCGCTCGAAGCATTCCAACCCATCGAGCACTCGATGATCGACGAGAAAAGCAAGGTTCCATTCATCGCGCCGGGAGGAATACTTTTCGATCCCGTGAAAGCAAATCTGATTCAGGCCGAAATCATCGAGCAGATATTGAAAGCACACGAACAGGATGTCCTCGACCTGCTCATCACTCCTAGAAATGCGAGGGATCCGTTCTCGACCTTGAAAGGTGCCGGGAAGATCGATCCAGTGGCTGCAATGAACGATGGCGTCAGCGGTCCCTTCCTGCGCGCCAGTGGGCTGCCCTTCGACGCGCGGGCCGACTTTCCCTACGGCACCTTCAGCACGGGCTTGGTCAAGTGGGATGTCGTCACGGCTCCCGCCGGCGACGTTCAGGCTCGCATCGTCGTGCACGTTCAAGAAATACTCCAGAGCCTCAGGATCGCCTACCAATTGCTCGATCTTATGCGGGAAGCCCCCGGGACCGAGGCCGTCCTCACGCCCTTGGGCCAAGCACCGGCCGGGGCCGAGGGTTTGGGCCACGTGGAAGGCGCGAGGGGCGACATGCAGGTCTACATCAGGACCGGCGCGAGCGCGGACCGGCTCGATTCGATCCGCGTGCAGGCGCCGGATTATCTGACCTTCACGGCCATCGAGCACCTCTTCGGCCGCATACGATTGCGTGCCTATCCGGCGATCGTCCAATCCTTCAATCCGTGCTGGACGTGCATCGATCTCTAAAAACAGGGAAGAAAAAGTATTTATTTCTATTCCAGTCCCTCGAACATCTTTGCCCGGCGGGCATCCAGCTTGTTCTGGAGCTTCTGGCGCAAGGCGGCTTCGTTCTCCTCGTCGGGTTGTTCCTTCTGGATCTTCTTTTCCAGCATCTCGGTCTCGATGCGCACCAGCTGCTCGTACTCCTTCTCCTTCTTGGCCTTGATAGCATCGATATCCGGCTCGGCTTGGGCTGGCTCTACTTCCTCGGCCGCCGCTGCTTCTCCCTCGACATCCCCGGACTCGGCAACTGCACGCGCCGGCGTGGACGGCGCCTCCTCTTCCTCAGGCAAGCCGCGCCGGACACGCATCTTGCGGCGGAAGTCGGCCCATTTGGTCTCGATCTCTTCCTGCGTGAGCTCGTCTTTCTTGCGGTCGATTTCCTTCTGTAGCATCTGGCGCTCGATGCGTTCCATCTGTTCGAGGGTCTTCTTGTCATCTAGCACCCTCTTCGCGGCATCCTGTTCCTGCTTCTTGCGTTCCCGTTCCAAGCGCTGCTGTTCCAAGGCATTCACCGCACGCTCGTATGAGTCTCGGAGGGATGCGGCCTCGTCTTCCCCTTTTAAGATGACCCAGACCTCGTTCGGCAGTGTGTTGTGAGCCGGTTCCTTGCCCTCCTCGATTATCGTGATATCGAACGATTCGCCTCGTTCTTGCCTGAATAACTCGGCGATTGTTTCACTTGAATTACGCTCAGCCAGACTCGCATCTTTCCCGTGCCAGATGATGATGCGATTCCCGAGATCGAATAGAAACGAGTCATTGCTGGTGATGGACGAGTGATCCTTGGGCATCTCGTGAAACAAGAGGCCCACCTCCGACTTGATGCGAAAAAGGGCGAAGTTCTTTGCGGCGTGCACGTCCTCCAGCTTCAACTCAGATTGCGCGAAGTCTCCTTCGATGACCTGGAGTGACTTGAAAGCGGTCAGGAAGTCGGGTGTTTCCTTGAACTGGTCGATGATGGACAAAGTAACGTCCGTACCGCGTTTCTGCTTGAGGAGCTTGGCGATCTCCTCCCCGAAGAACTTCTCGTCGAGACTCGCGTTTCCTCCCTTCCACACGGTGATCTTCGAGCCGGCATCGAGCAGGTACACGTCCCCGCTCGTGAGGTATTCAACGGGCATCGGTATGGCGGTGCCTTGCTCGATGCGGTAGAGGACGTGGGTGTCAACCTCGGGCGGTGCCAAGTAATCGACCCCCTCCTTTCGAAGTTGCATTCGTAGGTTAATCTTCCTGATCTCGAATGCCTTGATCTCCTCTTTCATGGCCTCCCTGGCTCGCTTACGTTCCTCCTCCTCGAGGTGGCGTTCTTCTTCCTGTCGCTGGAGCTTCTCTTGGAGCTCCTGCCGCTCCTGTTCCATTTGGTCTTTCTCAGCGCGAAGCTTCTGCTCCATGGCTTGCTTGTCCCGGGCCACGCGTTGTTGGACTTGTGTATCGGTCTTGCGTTTGTCGGCCTGGATTATCTGCTGTCGGTCGCGCTCTTGTCGGGAGATCTTTTGCTTTCGATCTTGATCGATCATGCGGAGCCCCTGCACGCTCATCTCGTTATCGGCACGCGATTGGCCCTGCCGGGCCTCGTCCTCGATCTTCCGCTCGTCTGGTGTGAGCATCTTTTTCTTGTCGAGGGACATCGCATCACGGCTGGTGCCTTTCGAGGATAGCTTCAAGAGTTCCTGTTTCACGGCGGACCCGTCAGCCGTTTGCCTTGCTGTCTTGGTCCTGCTTGGTATCGTGGCTGCTTTGGGCGCCTTGGTCGCGGTCGTTACCGTGGCGGCCTTGGAATCCCGCGCCTGCACGCGTTGCTTGACCGAAGAAACGATATGTTCCTCTTCGGGCTCTTCCGGCACGGCCGCCTCGTCCACGGGCTTGCTTTCAGAAGGAGTTTCTTTCTCTTGGTTCTCGTCGTTTTCTGCCAATTCTTGCTGCACTTCGGGTTCCGTACTGAATTTGCTTGGCCTATTGACCGATGTATGCTTTTCATTTCGTTCCCTGATGCGGTCCTGGACGGAAGGCGAAACTTCCCCGCTATAGGTCGATTCTTCAGCTTTCTGAACGTTCGCGAAATCTTCCTTGAGTTGAAAGTAGGTCGAATCGACCGAGGCTTGGATGGCCCTCGGGGGTGCCGCAGACGCTGGCGTCTTGGCATACTTCTGGTTGATCTGGCGAGCCTTGGACTCTGCCTGCTTTCGATCTTCTCGAGCGATCTCTACCGAGCTCAGGTCTCGCTTTCCAAACTTATCCGCGAGGAAATGTTGGACATCCTCCGGCTCGGCGCCGTCTTCGACGACCTCGTGCTTGAAACCAAACAATTGCTTGGAACTGATGAGGCTCGTGACCTTCATTCCTGCCTTGTATCGTTTCACTCGGGGGGCATCCGTGCCTTCCCAAATGATGACCTTGGAATCTCTTGGGAAAACGATGAACGCGACATCTTGGTGATTGATCTTGAAAACTTCCTTGAAAACTTCCTTCTCTTCATCAAAAATGTATATCTTAGGCTCTTTTACCATTGCCACTTCACCAACTCAAGGATGTATATTGGCATTCAGTTATAAAAAACCAGCATCGGCATCGAGAGGAAATCCATCCACGGTTTGATTCCCTTCAGCTTCGCCAAGATCAAGAATGGAGAATGATATCTGGGCAATTATTCGGCATCAACGTTTCTGACCAAAGGCCGTGGCGATGTCTTAAACTCGACCTGCGTGCTGTGAATGTGAACCCACGAAATGAGGACTACTGACACGATCGCGACGATCGTGAAATACATAAGAAGGCTGTGGTAAAATCCAGGGTCCACGACGATGAACAGGCCGAAGATGATGAGCTGGACGACCAGGATCATGATGTCCTTTTCGATCATTCCCTTAACGTCGTAATCCCTGATGGTCATTTTCTGCTTTCGCATGAGCCTCGTTACCTGTTTTAACGAGCGATGCTCGGGTTATAACGATTGCGGGTCCCGTTCATGCGCGCCGGGGCAGGTTAAACGTTTTCCTTGTTTCCCAAGAAGGCCCGGGTGGCGAGGACGAGAAAAGGCACGTTTTTACTCGCGAAGGATAGTAGCCACGATAGAAAGTGCCGATTGGCCATGAGACGGAGCAGGAATCTCAGGGGGAAATCCATATCCGCGCTGCGAAGGAGTTCTGCCCTGACCGAGGGGTTGCTGGCGATGGAGAAGAGTTTGGAAAAATCCTCCCGGGAAAAGCGCCCAAGGGCCTCGTGAACGATGTAATGCACTTTCAAGGTTCTCGCAAGCCCGGAGCACGAGCGCTGGTACCAGCGGCGGAGATTATTCTTGGAGAAGTCACCGGTTGCTACGCATTTAACGATCGCGTTTGCTGCGATGTTTGCCGCGGACAAGGCCATGACGATCCCGCCGCCGGTCGTCGCCTTAACCTGGCACGCGGCATCTCCCACGAGGATCGCTCGATCGAACGCGCAGGGCTTCATGAGCCCGATCGGGATGGTTCCGCCGGTCCTCGCGAGAACATGGTGTTCCGTTTCGTTCAAGAACCCTTCGGCCCGGACGCCGAATCGCCAGGAGAGAAACCGAGAGAACGCAGCCGACACGTTATCAGCCCTTGCCATTCCGATGCGATAGACTGTCTTGCCCGCTGGAATGATCCACGCGAAAAGATCCTTCCACGCGGGATGAAAGCACAATTCACAAGCACGCGGGGGCAATCTCGCGATCTCGGGGGTGGCAGCGACGTCCACGATGATTTGCTTGCCCGTGATGAACCGGTTGGTTACGCCATTCCACTTTGCAACGGCAGAATGGGCCCCGTCGCATCCAACGACGATCTTCGTGCGGAACACATGCTTCGAGGTGGTAATCACGATGCCATCCCACGCTCGTTCGAAGCCGGTTGCCCGCTCGCCGAGGTGAAACGTGGCTCCGAGTCCCGCTGCCCTCGCGTACAGGTACTTGTCCAAGCCGATGCGATCGAGCACGACCGGCTGGTCACGCGTCGTGATCGGGATAGTCTCGCCATCCGGGCCACGGATGATGGCAGTGCCCACGTGGTCGAGGACCAAGCGCGCCGGGATCGGGAGGAGGTTCAGGATCTTCCCCGACACGATGCCCGCGCACTTCATCGGATGTCCCACGTCTCTATGGGCCTCGATTACGTGAACGTCAAACCCTTGCTTGGCAAGCCTCCACGCGAGGTAATTTCCCGAGAAAGAGGCCCCGATAATGGCAACATCACACGGGATCGTGCCATTGTCTGGTTCGCGTGCATCCGGTCGCATCACAAACGTCCCTACCTACCACAAAGGGAGAGTAAAAAAGGTTCACGATCATCACCTTGCCTGTAACTAGCGTATTTTATGAGCTAGGTACTATGTATATCGATTTCCACAAGATCGAAAAAAAATGCCCCGTTTTGCCGGGAATTTCAGGGACTAGGTCGTGAAACTACACTCTTTTTCATTTTATGGCTGTCTTCAATAAAATATGATGAATCACCTCCTTAACTCCTTTTCAATCCTGTCTAACAATTATCTTGTATTCGGAGCTTTTGCATCCAATTTTCTTGTTGAACATTTTATTGAGCACAATGCCAATATGATGGTTTCTAGATAGCACCTCTTTTGGGATTGCACTCGCATCATTCCGTATAGCAAATAAACCACGAGTTCTTCCGCGCAAATGTTCGATAGTCATCATTGCTGTCATGCACATCACGGAACGCAGGACATTATTCGTCGTTTCTGACCAATTGTTCTGGATGTGCTTACCAGCAAACAAAAGGAAGGCATCTCGCAAACCTCGTTTCACGGGTGGAATAATGGTCTCTGAAAATATCAATCTTTTCTTGCCAGGAAATACGTTCACGTATCCGCGTTTTCCTTCTTTGAAGACTGCAAAGATGCTTCTTCTGCCCGGCTTTTTTTTGATCCTGCCTCATCGTTAGCCGGTTTCTTTTTGTTCTTCGCCCCTTTTGGGCGACCCCGCGGTCTTTTTGGGGGTTCGGCCAAGGGTTTATTCTCTTGCTCGTAAAAAAATTGGCGTCGTTTTCGTTTCACGAAGATATCCGTCTCCACGCCGATTCGCGTGATCGTGCGGTACTCGCCATCATATTCAATGCGTTCGATGATGGCTTTATCATATGGCCTTCGATGCGGGTGGATTATGAGCGTGATTGGATAACCGAGGTGTCGTGCCATGGCCCTGGATGCCTCCAACGCATCGATCGTGAGAACCTCGATCAACTCTGACGAATTTGTTTGAGCCTCGTCAAACGCTTTCCGCATGTCAGCTTCTCCCCTCGATGTGGACACGTTAATGCCTATTACCTTCGAAGACTGATATCCTCGCACGATGATCACGTATATGGTCGTGTCTCCTATCTTGAAAAACGTCTCATCCATGGAAACGTGCTTGTCTTTCGTCTCTTCCTTTACCAATGCATCTCGCTGCATTCCTCGCTCTATTGCCTTGTCCACAGATGATTTCAAGAACGAGACGAGCCCTTCGGAAACACCGTGAGACTCTGCAACCGTTTTTGCTTTTGCACCTCGCCGGTACAGGTCCTCGACCATGTCCGTGATCACGCGTTGGATCAAGTGCCGGATCGTGCCCGAGGACGTCAAGAAAAACTGTCGGGCAGTCTTTTTGCCTCGTTTTGCTTTGCATCCTGGATCCAAGCATCTATATCCTTGGACGCGAGTACCCTTGCGACGACGCATGCCGTCCTCAGCTACCTCTTCACCATCGCATTCTGGGCACGTGATCACGATCTGATCGATGCAAAACTTCAAACCATCCTCGTTTTCCATCTCGATCGAGCCAATGAGTCTCTTTCTTTCCTTTTTTGGTCGTCCAGCCATGAGAATTCTTTCGATTAAGTCGCTAAAAAAGTTTCGGTCATCGTGAGGAACGAGCCGTGTTTCATTGCCTGATTCCGTTCGATGCCGTATGTCCTCGACGAAAAAGCGAGGCTTCATTTCACCCCGTGAAGGTAAAATTGCATCACGAGGCGCAAGTAATAAAGAATGAAATTGCAGAGCGAACTTTAAGGGTCCGTCTTGGAATTCTTCATATTTTTATAAACTTAGCCCATTTTATTCAAATTTTTCCATTTCTTTGTCACAGCATTTAAAAGCATCGTTGCAGCAAGGGCCGCTTTCATCACACGAGAGCGGAGTGCCACTATCCCTGCACACTTTTGTGATGGTTAATTCCAGGCCGCATTCGGGGCAACGTAAGATATCCCCTTCTTTCAAATCAGCACACAATACCATAGTTTTCACGTTCCTAGTTGTTTTCCAACCATTCTTAGTTACACATCATTCTAATCTCGAGTTTATAAAAAAAAATTTTTATTTTTGAATTAAAAGCCCCAGCAGTATTTCGCACTTGGGAAAAGAACTACAGGTTCTTGATCAATTTCCCGAGGTTCCCTGCGAGAATAAGCGTTTGGACGCCGCGGCTGCCGCCGATAACCTCTTGGATCTGGGCCACGCCGGTGGTTCGGGCCACGCGCGTGTTGTCCGTGACGGATACCCCACCCATGAGCTGCTGCGTCTCGTAGGCGATCTCGTGCGATAGCTTGGCGCACAATTGTTTTATTATCGAGGACCATTGCGCGCTCGCCTTGAATGTGGCTTCTGGGATTTCTTCCCGGCTCGCACGGAGGATCTTCTCGTCGTAGATTTCGGCCATGCGGAAGGCCGTGACGGTTGCCGAGGTGAGCCGGACAAACATGTCCGCGAAGGGGAACGAGACGGCTTGATATTTCATGATGGGTTGGCCGAATTGCTGCCGAAGGCTCGCGTAAGTCACGCCCGTGAGCAGGCAGGACCACGCGATGCCGAGGCCGGACCCGACGATGGCCATCCGCTCGGGCACGAGACCGTCGAAGAGGTTCGAGTACCCGACCCCGGGCGGGCCCGTGATCATTGACTCGGGGCAGACGAGCCCGTTGTAGTATGTCTTGCCGATGTGGACCCGCGGGACGACCCCGATGGCAAGTCTCTCGGTCGTGATGCCCATGTCGCGGGACAGCATGGCTTGGACCATGGTCTCGCGGGGCTGGGCATTGTCCAAGCATCCGTAGCCGATGAAGTAATCCGCCTTGGGGCCGTTGGTCGTGAATATCTTGGTGCCCGAGAATGCGTAGCCATCATCGACTTGGTCGACGTGCGCTTCCATGTTCACTGTGTCGCTGCCATGGTTCGGTTCGGTCATGGCGATGCACCCGATCTTCGTGCCGGACATGAGGTCGTCTTGCACCTGCTGGATCTCGGGCGTATGGCCGTGCTGGAACGTGGGATTGCCGCACAGGATGCCGCTGGCAAGGCGGGCAAGGTCCAGCTCGGGATCCATCATCGCAAGGTTGATGCCGAGCAACATTTCGTGCTTGCAGCCTGCTGCCGTGAAATCTTTCCACGGGTTCAGTCGCTGGATGTAGCCATGCTCGCCGAGAGCGGGAAAATTCACGTATACATCCTCGTTCCAATCGATCTTGGGCTCATAATCTACGCAAAAAGCCTGCAATTCCTGCATATATTCTTTTTCTGCGGGCGTGAGCAAGAGATCTAATTGCTCGTTTAGAAGTTTGTAATTGTTTGCGAGCGTGAGCTTTTGCTCGATTTCTTCATTGATTACCTTAATCATGATGAAAATACATATTAACGCGCTTTACAAAAACCTTGCGCTGCTAGGGCACTTTTTGCGCCACCGTTGCGCGGTAGATCGCTCGATCTATCCTAACAAAACTCATCTGTTTTCTAAATTAATGGATAACTATATACTCGAAGGGAGACTATATACAGCATCCTATTATATGCCTCTGATGTCAGGACCTATATAGGATGGTGGTTGAAATGGAACTACGCAAACTCCAAAAAACCGGTGGCTCGTCGTACATCGTTTCATTGCCCAAGGAATGGGTCCTGGCCAATAACCTGCACGAGCAGGATAAGGTTGGCATCATGATCCGGGAAGATGGGAATCTCATCATTATACCCGCGGTTGATAGGGAGCTCGCCAGCAAGGAAAAGGAGATCAAGGTTGATGACATTCCTATCTCCGACAAGGGAAAGGACTTCTTGTACAGGCTACTCGTTGGCGCATACATCACTGGCTACAATATCATCAGGGTAACGATTTGCAACGCGAACCGGCTCGATCCCATGGTCACGATGATCTCCCGAAAGTTCAAACAGGACGTGATCGGTCTCGAGATCATCGAGGAGCGACACGAGTCCATCGTGATGAAGGACCTGCTTAACCCCCAAGAGATGCGGTTCAACGTGCTCGTAGACCGGATCTCTTCCCTGGTGGAGACGCAGCTCGAGGATGCACTCCTCGCCATCGAACAGCGAGACTCGGGCATCTCGGACAAGGTGATCTCGACCGATGCTGACGTGAACCGCATCCACTGGCTCATCCTTCGCCAATACAGCATTCTGCTCTCGAACGTTACTATCTCGGAAAAGCTCGACAAGACCGAGAAAAAAGACGCAAATTTCTCGCTGATCTCTCGATCCATCGAGCGAATTGGCGACCACGCCGTCCGCATTGCAAGTAACAATCTGGAGTTGGTTAAGACCGACCTGTCCCCGGAGGGAATCGAGCTCGTCATAAAAGCGGGCCGATCGGCAATTAAGATCTTCAAGGGGACCATCTCCGCATTCGTGAACGATGACATGTACTCAGCGAACGAATTCATAGACAAGGTCGTGGAGCACACGAACCTATGCGAGCTCGTCGAGCAACATGCCCTCACGCTCGAGACCAAGGCAGGTATCGCATTGGGAAATATTGCGGAGTCGATACGGCGCGCTGCGGAATACAGCGCAGACATCGCGGAGTACGCCATAAACTATTTGACCGACAAGTCAAAGTTTTAATCTAAAACAAAGGTCGCTGATCGACGGATAGACAAATATTTGGCAATATTTCGAGCACCGTGGCGGCGCTACACTCTTTTTAGGTATTCTGAGCGAAGTTTTATTATGATTTACCACTATTGTAATATGTCTGCTCTATTGTGAGAGTCATACCATTTAATCAACTGATGCTTGTAAGGAAGCCCGGTGCGCGCGTAAATGTCATATTCGCTCAATGATCCGGTCACGCTCACACTATTCGTGATCAAGCTGGTCACTGTAGTATTTTCATTCGTGCTGGCCTTCCGGATCCGCAAACAGTCTAATTACGTGTTGAACCGGCTGCTGTTCGCGGGCCTGATGGGTTGGGGCGGCTATATCACGCTCGATACTATCCTTTACCCTATTGCGCCACTTTCCCCGACCCTCTTTATTGTGGCCAACGTGTTGAGACACTTCTCGATGGTCTCGATCGGCATCGTGCCCATTGCGTTCTTCTTGGCTGCCCAGGTCATCAAGAACGGGGAAGATATGGCCCTACGTCAGCGGCGAAAGCAAGTTATCTTCTGGACTTGTGTTAACATCGCGCTCATCACGGCCCTCATCTTTACCGACTCCATTGTTGTCTATAATATTGGGCCTCCTGCCAAGCTCATCAACCCATCTACCCTTCCACCGGCGCCCGGCGTGAATTACAACGTGAACTTCGACACTTTCTCGGTGAAAGGGCAGGTAGCCTTCTTCCTATATCTGGGCTATTGCGTCTGGTTCGTTGGCGATGTCATCATCATGGGCACCGTCATCGCGAAACAACGCGGCCCCGCCCGGTTGCGTTCGGTTCTCCTGATGCTCGGGATGCTCATGATACCATTGGGTATCTCGTATTTCGTCATCGTGGGCTTCGTCCCGATGCCCATCGGCATCAGGAATGTGCTTACCATCGGTGGCCAGCTCGTGTGGGCTGCCTCGCCGATACTTGCATATTCCGGGTTTGCCATAAAGACTTGAGAGTGCAGACCGGGATGGTATCGGTCACTCAACGTTGAGCGGGTAGCGGCCAAACCGCTTCCACGCGCCGTGCATGATCCCGAAGGCCCGTGGTTGCGGGTGCAGGTCCTTGGGGGTGGGATACTCGGACAGGATGAGGCCACCATCGAACCTGCCAAGCTGGTGGATCAGCCGTTTCGTATAGGCAATGATTCCCTCCGGCGTCCCCTTTCCATCGGGGATAACGTTCTGGATGTCGACCACGTCCATGAACGCGACCTTTCCCCCGAAATTTTCTGCGCACCACTCGATACCGGTCATGTCCGGGGAGTCGAACTGGAACACGTCGATTCCCGCTTCGACGAGCGCGGGCATGACCTCCCTGACATCCCCGCAGGAGTGAAGGAACACAGGTTTGCCGTGATCGTGGCAATACTCGATTATTTTCTTGTATCGCGGGAAAAAGAGGGACTGGAAGGCCTTGGGAGACATGAGTGGTTCCCTCTGCCCACCGAGATCGTCCACGAGAAGGATGCCATCCACGCCGCGTTGGATCCACTCGTCCGCAACGGCCATGAAATAATCGCAGAGCATGTTGAGAAGGGATTCAACCTGTGGTGAAGGGCGCACGAGGTCCCGCATCGAGTTTTCCCAGCCACGAAGGAAATGATACCGCTCGAACAGGAAGTGGCTAAGGTCGCCAGTTTTAAATTTCCTCGGGAAAAGCTTCCCGAGCCGGGTGAATAACCGATACCGGTGCGGGTCGCGCGGGTCCGGAACGTGCAAGGATTCGAGATTCTCCCAGGTTTTGATAGGGGGGTCGATCACTTGGCCTTGAGACGTGAATGTCCCAAACCGTTCCCAAACTATGCCCCATTCATCAATGGCTTGGTGCTTCGTGTGGATCCAGTGCCGGGGGAGCCGCCGCTTCGATCGCCACGTGCCAAGCGAGAGCTCTAATGGTGAAACATAGGGGAAATAGAGAGCGGTAGGCTGCCAAGTCTTGGGTGTTAGCAGGATCATCGGGATAAGGTCCGTATCCAATCGGAAGCCAGCATACGGCACCCGATCGGGCCTGTCGAACTCGATCGCCTTCAACACGCGTTTCTTCCCGTTCACGCGCCGTCCTCCATGGCCCGTTCCTGTTGCAGCACCTTGGCCTTCTGCTCCATAATCTTCATGTACATGTCGAGATTGTCGACAGGAGGAACGGTATCTTCGTCATGCAACTTCACGAGCTTGATCGCTTCGTTGGGACACGACGGAACGCACACGCCACACCCGATGCATCGGTCGACATCGACCTCCGACTTGTCATCCCCGTTCAGGTGGAGGGCTTCCATCGGACAGCGATCTACGCATGTCCCGCACCCGGCACAATCATCAACATCGATGCTGGAGATGTGATTGGTCGAATACACGTCACGCGGGCGTGGCAATCGCTTCGCGTTGGTCAAAACCTCGCAACAGTCCCCGCAGCACATGCAGATCCAGCCGGGTTTTTGCGAGTTCCCAGGCTGCAGCACCAGTCCGTACTTCTCGCCCGTCTCGAGGATCTGCAGGGCCTCGTCGGTCGTGATCTCCCTGCCTAAGCCGGCGTCCTTGTACGTGTAGGCGGCCGTGCCGAATTGCATGCATGTTTCCGTGGGCGCATCGCACCCCTTCCCGACGAGATGCTTGGCCTGCCGGCAGATGCAGGGCGCGACGGTGATGGGCTTTCTGGTCTGGATTATATGGCGCACATCATCGTAGGTTGCCACGAAATTATTATGATTGACGGCCTGCTCGATCGGGATCGTTCGCAGCTGGGGAATACCCGTTTTCGTGTACTCGTGAATAAAGGCTTCCTCCATGTATTGCTCGAAGTCCCGCACGAACTCCTCCGTGAGCCGACCCACTTGGTACTCAAACATACCAACGGCAAGGAAGGCGGCTGCGAAGAACTTCTCGCCGGTCTGTGGATTCTTGCCACCGTTGATGCACCCTTTCATTTGCATCTGGTCGAGCATTGCTTCGACCATCTCGGCGCTCGTGTCTGGAATAGCCTTCATCACTCGTTTTAGGATGCGCTTGAGCGGTTCCGGCTTGAAATCGAGGAATGTGGCGATCTCCGCCTCCTCGGGCGTGAACAGGTGGCCCAAGACCTTCAGTTCGATGCCCGATTCAGTCGCCGGGTAGCCGATGGGCATGGTGTCCAAGTGCTCTTGGAGGCGCCGATATACATCATCACTTGACATGATATATCAACAGACGATCGGTAGGATCGAATGAATTTATACAATCCCCGAATGCACGATATTGAAGTATTGACAACGCTTAAAATACACGGACGTTAAAGCCTCTCTCTACATTTTAAGCAGGCTGTCACAACGGTTAAATTTGGCCGCGTGGCCTTCTCATACC
>Ga0326728_10007407_pt1 | contig 28190 bp, 19 predicted proteins | sample MB3enrmetagenome_FD_207602 | JGI IMG/M metagenome (GOLD analysis project Ga0326728, IMG submission 207602) | Lab enriched peat soil microbial communities from McLean, Ithaca, NY, United States - MB31MN | ecosystem: Environmental > Terrestrial > Soil > Wetlands > Peat | place: USA: New York... | reverse complement strand
GCTGCAATACCAGTGGAGCGGCGAAATCAGCCGAGCCGAACGCGAGCACATGCAGGCCAGCCTTCTGGCATCGATGGATCAATTCCGGTTGCAGCTCAATAACGAATTCGAGCGGCTGGGATTTCTTTTTCAGCCCGACGCTTCGGCCCTGGTGAATGGGGACTGGCAAAGCTATGCGGCCACCTGCGACAGCCTGCTGAGTGGCTTGGATACCCCCTTGATTCGCGATATTTACCTTTGGCTTCCGGGAATCGACGGCAGCTCTGAACTGCGCCGGTTGAATCGCAACGCCGAAGCGTTTGAAACAATCCCCTGGCCCGCAGATCTCGAACCCGTCCGGGTCCAATTCTCACACCTTTTTTCCGTGCCGTTCCGTCCTGAACCCGGGCTCCGTCCTTCTGATTGGCTCCCAATCTATCAGGTCCCGCTGATGCTTCAGCCCATGACGAGGCTTCGGCCATCCCGGGATTCCTCGCCGCCGAGTGCGCAATTCTTCGGATGTCTCATGCTGCAGCTGAACCAGGAGACGATGCGCACGCGGCTGTTTCCCGAGCTGGCAAAAAGGTATTTCGAGGGTCCTGACGGCTTTCAATACCAAGTCGCTGTCGTGGGCGGGAATGACTCGATGGATCTCCTGTACAAGTCCGACTCCCACCTGACCTTTGAGTCCTTTGCCCGGACGGACGCCAGGATCAGTCTCGTTGAAGATCGCCATGGTTTTGGACCGGCCGGCCCCAGACCCGGGCGGAATGGGCCGCCCCCTTCAGGGCCTCTGCCCCGTCCATTGGACCGGCCGCGAGGGGAGAGGCCAGGCAACGACGGCTTCAGGCTTGAACTCCTGGCGAAGCACCGCGAAGGCTCCCTTGAGGCTGCGGTCGCCGGATCCAGAAGACGGAACCTGGCGCTCAGCTTCGGCATTCTGCTTCTGCTCGCTTCGAGCATGGCACTGATCGTTGTCTTCGCCCGGCGCGCCCAAGAATTCGCAAAGCTCCAGATCGATTTCGTCGCAGGAATTTCCCATGAACTGCGGACCCCGCTCGCGGTCATTTGCTCGGCAGGCGACAATCTGGCTGACGGCATCGTCGCCAATTCAAGCGGCTCCACGCGAAGGTACGGAGAGCTCATACGCAGCGAAGGCCGGAAGCTTGCCGGCATGATCGAACAGATCTTGCAATATGCCAGTCTCCGGCGTAGCCGCCAGCAATACAGTCTGCGGCCGGCGGACATGAATGAAATCGCAGTGAAAGCATTGGAACAGACCCGGCCGGCTCTCGACGCCGCCGGCTTTTCGGTGGATACAAAATATGACCCGGACCTGCCCATGGTCAAAGTCGACCCCGCCGTCCTGTCACGCGCCATTCAGAATCTCATCCAAAACGCGTCGAAATACTCGGGCGAAAGCCGATGGATGAAGATAACGACGGAGAAAGCCCGGACGAGATATGGCGTCGAGACATGCCTTTCCATCGAAGACCGGGGCATGGGGATCGACCGCGAGGACCTGCGGCATATCTTCGAGCCCTTCTATCGCGGAGGTGCCGCGGTGGCGGCGCAGATTCACGGCACAGGGCTTGGGCTGTTCATGGTGCGAGAAGCTCTGATTTCCATGGGGGGAAGCATTACCGTCAAGAGTGCCCGCGGGAAAGGATGCATCTTTACCATCCATCTCCCGGCCACCCCGGAGCCGGACAGCCGCTCGCCGCTTGCCGATGAAGGAAAACCTTAGGATGCGACACCGAATTCTGCTGATTGAAGATGAGCCGGGCTTATGCCTCACGCTCAGTGACAGGCTCCACATCGAAGGGTATGCCGTCGAAGTGTCTTCCGACGGCGAGCATGGCTACAACCAGGCGCAAAACCAGGCGTACGATTTGATTCTTCTCGATTTGATGCTCCCGAACAAAAACGGCTACGAAGTGTGCCGCGATTTGCGCCAACTCGGCCTGGCAACTCCGATCCTGATGTTGACCGCCCGGGACCAGACCATGGACAAGGTTCTCGGGTTGAAAATCGGCGCCGACGATTATCTGACCAAACCTTTCGAGATGCCGGAGCTCCTCGCCCGCGTGGAGGCGTTGCTGAGACGCGCCAGCCGCACACCCCCATCGGCCCCGCGCGTATGCCAGTTCGGTTCGATCAAAGTGGATTTTACGAGAACCGAGATTCTTCGTCACGGGCAGCCGGTGGAGTTTTCGGCCAAGGAATTCCAACTGCTCCGCTACCTCATCGATCACGAAGGCGAGACGCTGAGCCGGGAAGTCCTTCTTCGGGAGGTCTGGGGCTATATCTCAGTCCCCTATACTCGAACCGTGGACGTTCACATCGCTTGGCTCAGGCAGAAGCTGGAGGACGACCCCAAGCAGCCCAAATGGATCCTGACCGTCCACGGACTTGGTTATAAATTCGCAGGGAAATGAGAGTGCGGAGTTCGTGAACGGCGGATTTTCGCTGACCGGCGCGGATCCGTCCGCGGTCTGCCCTTGACGGACTCTCATTGCAGAATCAAATGGATGGCGCCATACACCCGGCGATAGGCTTCATACCGATGGGACAGTAGCTCAACCGCCTCGGGTTGCGGTTTCACCACGCGCGCAACTCTTATGATTTGATCGCAGGCAGCATCCACGGAGCGCCACGCGCCTGCACCCACCCCCGCGAGGATTGCAGCGCCATAAGCGGCGCCTTCTTCCGCCTCGACGACTTCCACATCGCATCCGTAGACATCCGCCTGAATCTGTCGCCACAGCGCCGATCTTGCCCCTCCGCCCCCCAGGCGAACCCTGCGGACCGGCACACCCATTTCGGAGAAAAGGGTGAACGAGTCTTTCAGGCTGAAAGCGACCCCCTCGAGAATTGAGCGGATCACATGCCCGCGCGTGTGAGATGCGGTCAAGCCGATCAGGGCCCCCCGGGCATTGGGATCGAGATGCGGCGTGCGCTCCCCCATCAGGTAAGGCGCCCACAAAAGCCCGTCGGCACCCGGGGGCGCCGCGGATGCCTCTGCCGTCAGCCTCTCGTAAGGATCCCGCCCGTCCTCCGCACCCGCGCCGAATTGATCCCGAAACCACCTCAACGAGAGTCCCGCCGCCTGAGTCACCCCCATGACGTGCCACCTTTGGGGCACCGCGTGGCAAAACGTGTGCAGCCGTCCTTTGGGGTCGAGAGCGGGCCGGTCGGTCGCGGCAAACACGACACCGGAGGTTCCGATGGTGGCGCTGACCGTGCCGGGCGCAACAATCCCCATGCCTGTGGCGCCGGCGGCCTGATCCCCTGCGCCGGCCACAACCGGAGTCCCAAGTTTCAGTCCGGTGGCAGAGGCACCCGATGCGGTCACTTTCCCGCAAACGTCCTCTGATTCATACAAGCGGGGGAGCATCGATTCATCGATGTCCACCTGCTGAATCATCTCTGTGGACCAGCGCCGTTTGGCGACATCCAGGAGAAGCGTTCCAGAAGCATCGGCGACATCGGTTGCCCGCTCGCCGGTCATCCTGAATCGCACGTAGTCCTTGGGGAGCATGACCGAACGGACACGGCGCCAGTTCTCCGGTTCGTTTTCGCGTACCCATAGGAACTTGGTTAGAGTGAAGTTCGGGAGCGCGGGATTGCAGGTTAGCCGGATCAACTGTTCCGACCCGATTTTTCGGGCCAGGTCCAGGCACTGCTTTTCGGTGCGCACGTCGCACCAGATGAGAGCCGGGCGAACGACAGCGTCGCTGGCGTCGAGCATCACCGCACCGTGCATCTGCCCCGAGAACCCGACGCAGGCGATCCTGCCACCGTCCAGGCTCGCGCGATCGAGCGCTTCGCGCACCGCCAGGCCGCAGGCGCGCCACCAGTCGTCAGGATCCTGCTCCGCCCATCCGATCCGTGGAGAAGCAAAGGCCTCGTGCTCTTCGGTGGCGGATGAAACGACATGCCCTTCCGCGTCGACAATCAGTGCGCGAGTCCCGCCGGTCCCTACGTCAATACCAAGGAAGCACGTGTCTGGCATAACCGATCTCCCCGGGAGCACTTCTGTCCCGGCCCTTTCATCAAGACCCCCTAAGAAGCCGCGCCCGGCGCGAAGCGCCGCTGGTCGCCAATTTTGATTACCGTGTACGTTAACGGGGTGCTATAGTACCACGCATTCAACGAATTTCAAGCGATGCTGTCCGTGTGGAGGACGCGAATGAGACACGGTTTCGGTTCATCCAGATTTCTCCTTCTTTTTCTGATGTCCGGCATGCTGGCCGCCTCGCTTCTCTCTCAAGAACAACCCCCCTACCGCAACGCCAGGCTCCCTTTGGAACAACGGGTTGCGGACCTGATGCCGCGCATGACGCTGGAGGAGAAGGTGGCGCAGGTATCGAGCGCCATGGAACGAATGGCCGTTGCTTCGGATCCCCAATCCGGTTTCGTCGATCAAAAAGGATCCTTCATGCCCGGCCGGGCAGCCGTCGCGCTCAAGAACGGCATCGGGCAGATTTCACGGCCGAGCGGGATGAGAGGTCCGCGCGAAAATGCGGAGTTCACGAATACGGTTCAGAAGTGGGTCAGGGACAACACGCGTCTTGGAATTCCTGTTCTGTTCCACGAGGAATGCCTGCACGGGCTGGCCGCTTCCAAAGGCACTTCGTTCCCGCAGGCGATCGCTCTGGCATCCACATGGGATCCCGCACTGGTTACTGATGTCTTTTCCGCGACGGCGAGCGAGGTCAGGGCGCGCGGCTCGCAGCAATGCCTGGCGCCGGTCCTGGATTTGGCACGAGATCCGCGGTGGGGCCGGACGGAAGAGACCTACGGCGAAGATCCCTATCTCGGAGCCCGCATCGGCGTGGCTGCGGTGAAAGGATTTCAGGGGACTGGCCCGCTCATCGACAAGTCACACGTGATCGCCACGGCTAAGCATTTTGCGGTTCATGGACAACCGGAAGGAGGCACGAACGCCGCGCCGGGAAACTATTCGGAGCGGGTCATCCGGGAGTACTTCCTGAAGCCTTTTGAAGCAGCCGTCCGGGAGGGCAAGATCCAGAGCGTCATGGCTTCCTATAACGAAATCGACGGAATCCCCTCGCACAGCAACAAATTTCTTTTGGACAACATCCTGCGGCAGGAATGGGGATTCGACGGAGTGGTTGTCTCCGACTATTTCGGGATCCGGCAGTTGAGATCGAAGCATCATGTGGTCGCCACCAATGACGAGGCGGCAAAGCTTGCACTGGAATCGGGCGTGGATATTGAGCTCCCCTATGGGGAGGTGAATAGCCTTCTGGTCGACCTTGTGAAACAGGGCAGGCTCTCTGAATCTTACCTGGACCGCGCGGTTGCGCGTGTGCTGCGGGCGAAGTTTCTCACCGGCCTCTTTGACGATCCCTACGTTGACCCTGCCATGGCCGAAAAGATCACCAACAGTAGCGCCCATCAGCAGCTTGCGCTTGAGGCAGCGCGCAAATCCATCATTCTCCTCAAGAATGACGGCCATCTCCTCCCGCTCCGGAAGCCCGATTACAAACACATCGCTGTGATTGGCCCCAATGCGGCCGAAGTGCACCTCGGCGGTTACAGCGGCATGCCTGGACGAGGAATCAGTCTTCTGCAGGGGATTAAGGACAAGGCAGGCGCCGGCGTCGAGGTCTCTTATTCTCTCGGATGCAGGATAACCGAGACGCGCGGGAGCAGTGAGACGATGCCGACGGCCGGCGACCCGCTCACGGCCGGCGACCCGGCCCTGAATGCCAAACGTATTCGGGAGGCGGTGGGCGTTGCCGAAAAATCCGACCTCATCATCCTTGCACTCGGCGGGAACGAGCAGACATCGCGAGAAGCCTGGGAAGCCCATCTCGGCGACCGCAGCAGCCTCGATCTGGCCGGCAACCAAGAGGACCTTGTCAAAGCCATGGTCGCGTTGCACAAACCGATTGTCGTGTTCTTGATTCACGGCCGCCCCAATTCAATCAATTACATCGCCGAAAACGTCCCCGCCGTTCTCGAGGGGTGGTATTTGGGACAGGAGACGGGAACCGCGGCAGCCGACGTGCTGTTCGGAGACTACAACCCGGGAGCGAAACTGCCGATCTCGGTTCCCCGCTCCGCCGGCCAGCTGCCGGATTACTATTACCAGAAACCCTCCGCGCGGCTCGAGTACATGGATTCAACCGCGTCCCCTCTTTTCCCGTTTGGCTGGGGGCTAAGCTATTCAACATTCAAAGTCGGGAACCTCGCGGTATCTCCCGACTCGATCGGGCCGGAGGGCAAAACCAGGGTCACGGTCGATGTCACCAATACCGGAGCCCTGCGCGGGGACGAAGTCGTCGAGCTCTATATCCGCGATGAGGTCAGCTCGGTGACCCGCCCCGTCAAGGAGTTGCGCGGATTCCAGCGTATCACGCTCGATCCGGGCAGGACTCAAAAAGTGGAATTCACTTTGGGGCCCGACGAACTTTCGTTCCTCAATCGCGATATGCGGCGGGTCGTGGAACCGGGCTCCTTCAAAATCATGGTTGGCGGCAACTCGGTCGATTTGATCGAGACCACATTAAATGTTGTTAACAAGTGAGTGATTCTCTTCCCAGGGAAATCGGGAATAATGAAACGCGCGGGCATTCACCAGATCGCCGAATTGGCCAGGGTTTCGATCGGAACGGTCGATCGGGCGCTGCACGGCCGACCGGGAATCAGCGAGACGACGAGAAAGCGTGTTCTCCGCATCGCAAAGCGGCTCGCGTATACGCCTCATCTCGCGGCCCGAGTCCTTTCGGTCGGCCGCGCCAGCATAAAAATCGGCGTCTGTATTCCGGAAGAGATACGCCTTTTCTACGACCAGATCCGCGCGGGCATTTTCGACGAAGCCCATCGGGTCAACGGATTGGGGATCGAGATCATTTACCGGCCGGTCCCGTCCTTGGGCGAGGGAGAACAGGAGTGCCTTTCCGACCTGCTGGCCGACGGACTGAACGCCCTGATCGTAACTCCCGGCAATCCTAAAATGGTCACTCCGCTGATTGAAAAGGCGGAGAAGCAGAACGTGCGCGTGGTATGCCTCACAACGGATGCCCGCCGAAGCCATCGCACCACCTTCGTCGGAGTGGATCCGGAACTGAGCGGGAGAATGGCAGCAGAGCTCATGGCCAAGTTTGTCCCGGAGCGGGCCAAGGTAGCTGTCGTTACCGGAATGTTGGCCACCGAAGAGCACCGCCTGAAGAGCAAGGGATTTCGCACCGGTTTCACGAAGGACTGCAAAGGCGGGAAAATCGTCGCCGTCCTGGAAGCGCACGAATCGGAAGAGGAGAGTTATCGGAAAACCTGGCGATTGATTGCCGCGCATCCGGACCTGCAGGGGATCTATGTAAGCACGGTCAATTGTCTGCCCGTTTGCCGCGCGCTCGCGGACCATGAACGGGCTGGCCGGATCCCCGTGATCGCCACAGACTTGTTCCCGGAAATGGCGCCGTACCTCGATAGCGGAACCATCCGGGCGTCGATTTATCAGGATCCGTATTTGCAGGGACAGACGGCCGTGCGCCTCCTCACGGATCTCCTCTTGAACGGGACGCAAATTCCTAAAACAAATTTCTTGAACCCTGGTATCGTATTGCGCGCGAACCTGAAGTTGTTTCGCGAATCGGGAGTCATTGGGGAACAGTCACCCTAATTCCATGAATGACTGTCAAGGAGAACACCCATGGGACGCATTGCGACCTGCACGTCACTCGCAATGGTTCTGGCGGCTCTGTCGTTCGCAGGCGAAAAGTACACCCGAGGCGTCGGCGTCTATCCCGGAAACCCGGACGAGGATTCCGCCCCGGCGATCGTTGCGGATGCAACCAGCTACCGGAACCTCGCCTTGCACCGGCCCGCCTTTCATTCAAGCAGCTATGACTACAACCTGACCGCCCAACTGGTGACGGACGGGATCAAGGAAACGAAGCTCCCGCGGTGGCTAGTCACCACTTTGAGCACGACGGGCACGACCCAAAAAATCGATCGGGAGCTCCTGGTGGACCACAACAGCTCGAGCAGCGTGAGCTTGGGCGGGCCGGAAGGCTGGATGCAATTCGAACTGGCCGGGGGGGATGCCCCGCTTCGGATCGACCGGATCGCTCTGAAGGCTCGCCTCCGCGATAAATCCGCTCCCGAGATGTATTTCTCCCGCAACCCGGAGAAGATGCCGCCGAAGATCAGCCCGGGAAGCTGGACTTGCATCGTTCAGGGCTCCGATGACGGTCAAACGTGGAGAGAGGTCGGGCAGGCAACGGACCAAGTGCCTCCCCCGCCGGCCCCAATGATGTTCGGCCCTTCCGGTTCTCTCGTGGAAATCAGAGTCCCGTTCGACGCGCTTTCCAGCAACCGCATTTATCGCGTCACGCTGAAGGCGAGCTTTCCGGGCATCTGGTTTGTGAGTGACGTTGACTTCTTCAGGGGGAATCAGCCGGTCGAAATCGGGGGGCCTTACAACTTTACCAGCGCGTGGATGCCCGAAGGCAAAGGCGAAGAATGGGTGTACGTCGACCTTGGAGCTCGCTGCACATTCAATCGCATTTTGCTCTACTGGATCCGTCGCGCCGCCAAGGGCGTGATCCAGGTCTCGGAGGATGCCGCAACCTGGAAGGACATTCTTCCAATCCCGGCGGCGACGGGCCCGATGGATGAATTAACGCTCAACAGTCCGGTGCAGGGACGATACGTGCGTGTGCTCCTCGAGCAGCCCGCTTCGCCCGAAGGTTACATTCTGAGTGAACTGGAAGTCTATGGGCGTGGAGGGCCAGTTGCGAAGCCCGCGGGCAAACCCGCGCTCAGGGCGCGAAAGGACGGAGGATTCGATCTGGGGAGCAGCACGTGGCGCCTCGAGCGCGATTCACTCGTGCCTGCGGACGGGACAGCGCTCTCCAGGCCCGGATTCCCGACCCCCGGATGGATCCTGGCGACCGTCCCGGCGACCGTTCTCTCCAGCTACTGGAACATCGGGGCTTTGCCCGATCCAAACTTCGGCGACAACCAGCTCATGATTTCAGATTCCTTCTTTTACGCCGATTTCTGGTATCGCACCGAGTTTAGGGCGCCCAAGTCTTTCGCCGGGCGAAGGGTCTGGCTGAACTTTGACGGGATCAACTGGAAGGCCGAGATCTTCCTGAACGGCGAGAAGCTCGGACGCATCGAGGGCGGATTCATGCGCGGCCTCTTTGACGTGACGAACCGGATCTACGCAAATCAAACCAATGCGATCGCCATCAGAATCGAAAAGAATGCGACGCCGGGGAGCATGAAGCAGAAGACTCTCGAAACGGCCGGGTTGAATGGCGGCGCTCTTGGAGCCGACAATCCGACGTACCACGCTTCCATCGGATGGGATTGGATCCCCACGGTCCGCGGCCGGAATATCGGGATCTGGAATGACGTTTACTTGACCACCAGCGGGCCTGTGACGATCGAGAATCCGTTCGTCAAAACGACCCTGCCGCTGCCCGACACCTCGCAAGCCGAGGTGAGGGTGGAAGTGGCGTTGAAGAATTCCGAGTCGAAACCGGTGGGCGGCGTTTTGCGCGGACGTTTCGGAGAGGCCGGCTTTGAGCTGCCGGTCACCCTCGATCCGGCCTCGACAAAAATCGTCGTCCTCGATCCATCGACGAATCCCACCCTGAGGCTGGCAAATCCCAGGCTCTGGTGGCCAAACGGCTATGGGGATCAAAACCTCTATCCCGTGGAGCTCAAGTTCGAGACGGGCGGGAAAACGTCCGATACGAAATCGTTTCGGACCGGCGTGCGTCAGTTTACCTACAGCGAAGAAGGGGGCACGCTGAAGATCTGGATCAACGGGAGGAGGTTCATCGGCCGGGGCGGCAACTGGGGATTCCCCGAAACCAACTTGCGCTACCGCGGACGCGAATACGACGCCGCACTCCGCTTGCACAAAGACATGAATTTCACCATGATCCGCAACTGGGTCGGCCAGACAGGAGACGAAAAATTTTACGAAGCCTGCGACAAGTACGGCATGGTGATCTGGCAGGATTTCTGGCTGGCGAATCCGGTCGATGGGCCGGAACCGAACGACAACGATCTGTTCCTGCAGAATGTCCGAGACATGGTGGAGCGCATCCGCAACCATCCTTCGGTCGGATTGTATTGCGGCCGCAACGAAGGGGAGCCGCCGAAGCCCATCGACGATGGGATCCGCAAAATGCTTCCCGAGCTTCACCCCGGCTTGCATTACATCTCCAATTCGGCCTGGGGAGTGGTCAGCGGCGGTGGCCCCTATTCGGTCGAGACTCCAAAGTACTATTTCAAGAACCGGGCGACACCGAAGCTGCACAGCGAGCTCGGCATGCCGAACATCGTCACCATCGATAGCTTGCGCCAGATGATGCCCGAATCGTCGCAGTGGCCCAGGGGGCTCACCTGGGGACTGCACGATTTCAATCTGACCAGCAACGTGCACATCTCGGAGTTGGTCTCGATGATGGATAAAGGCTGGGGAGGCGCAAACAACGCCGAGGACTGGGTGACGTTAGCGCAATTCATAAACTACGACGGCTATCGGGCCATCTTCGAGGCCCAGAGCAAAAACCGCATGGGCGTCCTGCTCTGGATGAGTCACCCCAGTTGGCCATCCTTCGTGTGGCAGACCTATGACTACTATTTCGATCCAACGGCCGGGTACTTCGGCAGCAAGAAGGGATCCGAGCCGCTCCACATTCAGTGGAATGCGGCGACGGACAACATCGAAGTGGTCAATTACAATGCCGGCCAAGTTGCGGACCTGACGGCGAAGGCCGAAATTCTGAACATCGACGGCTCCGTCAAGTGGGAGAAATCCGCCCCCGTGGACAGCGCGGAAGACAGCGTCATCGCCCCCATCGCCCTGGAATTTCCCACAGGACTCAGCCCGGTCCATTTCGTCAGGCTGAAACTAACGCGCAACGGGGCGACCGTGTCCGAGAACTTTTACTGGCGCGCCGCCGAAGAGGGCAATTACCAGGCGCTCCGGGCTTTGCCGAAAGTCAAGGTTGAAGCGACAACGCGCGTGGAGAAGAAGAACGGGCGATGGGTGCTCGAAACGGACCTGAGGAATTCCTCAAACCAACCGGCATTGATGGTGCGGCTGAAGGCCGTGCGTGAAAAAAGCGGCGACAGAATCCTGCCGGCGATTTTCAGCGACAATTTCGTTTCGTTGATGCCCGGCGACGAGCGGAGCATTGAAACCGAACTCGAGGACGCGGACACGCGCGGGGAAAGACCACGCATCGTCGTCGACGGCTTCAACGTGAGTAAGTGAAAAATGCGCAATGAACCACAAAACAGGCGAACGCACGAAAAACGACTTCGTGTGTTTCGCGGTGACAAGCCTTGAACGGGTGACAGATGAGCCCTGAATTCAATCTCCACGAAGACCGGTTGTTCCCTTCCGATCCGGCGCAGCGCGCGATTGCACGGCGGCTTTATGCCGAAGTGCGGGCTCTGCCGATTGTCAGTCCTCACGGCCACACGGATCCGCAATGGTTTGCGGAAAATAGACCGTTCCCGAACCCGGCAGCCCTCCTGGTCATTCCAGATCATTACGTCTACCGCATGCTCTACAGCCAGGGCACACCGTTGGAATCGCTCGGCATCCCCCGGATCGACGGCGGCCCGAGTGAACAGGACCCGCGCAAGATCTGGCGGCTGTTCGCAGAGAACTGGCATCTCTTTCGCGGCACTCCCACGCAACTGTGGTTCAACCACGTGCTGGCTGAAGTATTCAACATCCGGGAGCGGTTGACGCCTGGATGCGCGGATCAGATTTATGACCGGATCGCGGAGTGTTTGGCGTCCCCCGAGTTTCTCCCCCGCGCCTTGTACGAGCGGTTCCATATCGAGGTGCTGGCAACCACCGAATCGCCTCTGGACCCGCTGCTGCATCACCAGAAACTGCGCGCTTCGGCCTGGAAGGGACGCGTGGTTCCGACCTACCGACCGGATCCGGTCGTCGACCCGGAGTTCGCCGGCTTCACGGAAAACGTTCTGCGGCTCGGCGAGATGACCGCAGAGGATACGACGACGTGGACAGGATACCTGAGGGCGCTATCGGAGCGCCGGCGGTTTTTCGCGTCGCTCGGAGCCACGGCGACGGATCACGGTCACGCATCGGCGGCGACCCGCGACCTCGCGCGTTCCGAATGTGAAGCGCTGCTCGGCGATGCGCTCGAGGGGGAGATCTCGCCCTCGGACGCCGAGCGCTTTCGCGGACAGATGCTGACCGAGATGGCGCGAATGAGCCTCGAGGACGGGCTGGTGATGCAAATCCATCCGGGATCGTACCGGAACCACAATCCCTCGATCTTCGGCGCGTTTGGCCTCGACAAAGGGGCCGACATTCCGCTTCGCACCGATTACGTACACGATTTGAAACCTCTGCTCGACCGCTTCGGGAATGAAAAGAACCTATCCATTGTGCTCTTTAGTCTGGACGAATCGACCTACTCGCGCGAGCTCGCTCCGCTGGCCGGACACTATCCTGCGCTCAAGCTCGGCCCGGCCTGGTGGTTTTACGATAGCCCCGAAGGCATGCGGTTTTATCGTGAGCGCGTGACAGAGACTGCGGGATTTTACAACACGGTGGGGTTCAATGACGATACGCGCGCCTTTCCTTCGATACCGGCGCGGCATGATGTGGCTAGAAGGGTGGACTGCGCGTTCCTTGCACGCCTCGTCGCGGAGCACCGTCTGGAGGAAGATGAGGCGCGGGAAGTGGTGGTCGATCTCGCGTACCGATTGGCGAAAAAAGCATACAACCTGGGACTCTGATTGCAGGACCGTCCCCCCGTTTACGTGTTCCGGCCGGGAACGGAAGACGCCTGAGCGCGTGATCATGCAAACGATTCGGAAGCAAAAAGGGAATAGCGAATGACGGAAATGGCCGAAGTCAAAAGGGGGATGGGAAACTTTCGCTGGACCATCCTCGCGCTGGTGTTTTTCGCGACAACCGTCAACTACCTCGATCGGCAGGTCATCAGTCTCTTGAAGGACGATTATCTTGAGCCGCTCTTCAGGTGGAACGAATCGGATTACGCGAATATCGTGATGGTATTTCAGCTTTGCTATGCGCTCGGGATGCTCGGCGTAGGCTGGCTCGTCGACCGAATCGGAACGAAGCTCGGATATGCCTTATCCCTGTTGGTATGGAGTTTTGCGGCCGTGGGCCATGCATTCGCCAGGAACACGCTCGGATTCATGACCGCCCGCGGCCTATTGGGAATCAGCGAATCCGGAAATTTCCCCGCGGCCATCAAGACGGTTGCGGAGTGGTTCCCCAAAAAAGAAAGAGCGTTCGCAACGGGCATCTTCAACTCCGGCACAAACATAGGCGCCATCATTGCGCCGCTGACCGTTCCCTTCATCGCCCTCCACTGGGGTTGGAGGTGGGCTTTCATCCTTACCGGCGCTGCCGGGCTTCTGTGGCTGATCTTCTGGTTCGCAATGTACGACCTTCCGGGGAAGCATCCAAGGTTGAAGAAAGAGGAATACGACTACATCCACGGCGATGCGGATGAAGCCCGGGGCGATGAAAATCATAAAGCAAAATTGGGCTGGCTGAAATTGCTGACCTATCGGCAGACCTGGGCCTATGTCCTAGGCAAGTTTTTGACCGATCCGGTGTGGTGGTTTTACTTATTCTGGCTGCCGTCGTTTCTCAATAAGCAGTATGGAATGTCGAAAACGGATTACGCCTTCCCGATCGCCGTCGTCTATACCATGACGACCGTCGGCAGCATCTTCGGGGGATGGTTGTCGAGCAACCTGATCGCGAAAGGATGGGAAGTCTATCGAGCCCGCCGCCTCGCCATGCTGATCTTTGCGCTGTGCGCCTTGCCGGTTGCCACAGCCCAAGCCCTCGGACAATACAGTTATTGGTATGCCATTCTCATCATCGGAATCGCGGCTTCCGCCCACCAGGCGTGGTCGGCCAATCTTTTTACAACACCATCGGACATGTTCCATAAGAAAGCCGTTGCGTCTGTCACCGGCATCGGGGGGATGGCGGGAGGATTGGGGGGGATGCTCCTGTCAAAGATAACCGGCGTGTTGCTTGATCATTACAAGGCTGTCGGTTCGATCAAAACCGGTTACTATGTTTTGTTCCTTATCTGTGGTTCGGCGTATCTGATTGCGTGGGTCCTTTTCAACGTTCTGGCGCCAAGAATGAAACGAGTCGACCTGCTCGAACCACCCCAGGCACAGCAAGTCTAGGGAGGCATTGAAAGATGCGGTTGAAGACACTGCCGATATTCCTGGCCTTTTTTCTGATGGGTCTGGCCGACGCCATGGGCCCCATGTCGGATGGCGTCAAAAGGCAGTACGAACTCAGCAACCTCGTGGCGACGTTGTTGCCTTTTTTGGTTTTCATCGCTTTTGCCCTTTGTAGCATCCCCGGCGGACTGCTGGCTGCGCGCATCGGCAAAAAGAGACTGTTGCTCCTCGGGCTGGGGCTCAACGCAATGGCGCTCGTCGTCCCTTCCCTTCAAATGCCGAGTTTCGCGCTTCTGCTGGGCTGCATTTTTGTTCTTGGGATCGGCACGACCTTCCTTCAGGTGGCCGGCAATCCGATTATGCGGGATGTCAGCCCTGCCGGCGCCTACGGCCGCAATCTCAGTTTCGCCCAGGGCATCAAGGGGATCGGCAGCACTCTTTCAACCTATCTCATCAGCGCCATGGCAACCCTCCTCCTTTTCCAGGGGATGGGATGGCGAGGAGCCTTCCCTCTCTTTTTTGCGCTTATGGCCCTCGCTTTCCTTTCGGTTGCCGGGTTGAAGGTGGAGGAAACCAAGGCCGACAAGCCCCCCGGCCTCGGATCCAGTCTCCGCCTTTTGAAAGAGCCTGCGTTCCTGCTTGCCGTTCTGGGCATCTTCCTTTACGTCGGTGCCGAGACCTGCATGGGACGATTTCTCAGTCCGACGCTGCAGGCTTTTGGCATGAATGCGCCGACGGCAAACAAGTTCGGGCCGACCCTCTTTTTTCTGCTCTTGACCGTCGGCCGGCTTTTGGGCGGCGCTGTTCTCACTGTCATGAGTCCCGGAAGCTGTTTCTCCCTCTCGGCGGTCCTGGGCCTTCTGGGCAGTGCGGGGCTGCTCTCCGGCATTTATGGCTTGGCCGTCCCGAGTGTCATGGCCGCAGGCCTGGGCTTCGCCAATATCTGGCCGATGCTTTTTTCGATTACCGTGGAAAGGAAACCGGAGTGCGCCAACGAACTCAGCGGGCTCATGTGCATGGCCATCTCCGGCGGCGCGCTTCTGCCATTGCTCATGGGGTGGCTGACGGATTTAGGGTGGAAAGAGACGGCTTTCGCTGTACCGGCTGCGTGCTTCGCGTATCTGTTGCTGCTTTCGTTGCGGCAGGGACGCAAGGCGTAGCGCCGGCGTCCCGGGAGGTTAACGATGGACCCAAAAGACGACAGACGTATTGTCCTGACGCTGGACGCGGGCGGGACTAACTTCCGCTTTTCCGCGATCTGCGGCAACCAGCCGGTGACCGACACGTTTTTGCTCCCCTCAAGCGGCGATGATCTTGATCAATGCCTGTCGAACATCGTCGAAGGTCTAACCCGGGTCCGAAAGCAATGCCCGGTCATGCCGGTGGCGATCAGTTTCGCTTTCCCCGGACCGGCAGACTACCCCAAGGGCATTATCGGCGATCTCGGCAATCTGCCCTCGTTCAGGGGAGGCGTGGCACTCGGGCCGATGCTCGAAGATTTGTTTGGCGTTCCGACGTTCATCAATAACGACGGCGATCTGTTTGCGTACGGCGAAGCCATATCGGGCTTTCTGCCCTACGTGAATGGGCTTCTTCAGAATGCCGGCAGTCCCAAGCGCTACAAGAACCTCATGGGCATAACCCTGGGAACGGGATTTGGCGGCGGCATTGTGATTGACGGGACACTGTTGTCCGGCGACAACTCGATTTCGGGTGAAGTCTGGCTGCTGAGGAACAAGCTGTGTCCAGGCATGAATGCCGAGGAGGGGGCCAGCATCAGAGCCGTGCGCCGCGTCTACGCCCGGCAAGCCGGAATTCCCTTTGACGAAGCGCCGGAACCGAAGGAGATCTGTGAGATCGGGCTGGGAAAACTTCCAGGTCATCGGTCGGCGGCGCTCGATGCCTTCCGGCAACTGGGAGAAGTCGCGGGGGATGCCATGGCCAATGCCCTGACGCTCGTCGACGGACTTGGCGTCATTGGGGGCGGCATTTCAGCTGCCTGGCCGCTGTTTCTGCCGACGCTCACATCGGAACTCAACAGCGCCTACACAGCTCCGGACGGACACGAGGTCCGGCGTCTGGCCTCGATGGCTTTCAATCTGGAGGATCCGGTCCAAACCGAAAAATTCCTGGCAGGCGAGACTCGACGAATCAAAGTGCCCGGGAGCCGAAAAGAAATTTCCTACGATCCGTGCCAGCGAATCGGAATCGGCATATCCCGGCTTGGCACATCGGAAGCTGTCGCAATCGGCGCCTACGCCTATGCACTGAATAAGCTCGATCAAACGTCGGGGCGACCGGTCGGTCGCCCCCGCTAACCAGCGTGGAGGGAGGATTGAACATGGTGGAAAAACCCAGCAATTGGAATTCAATGACTGCAGAGGAAAAAAGAAATTTCAGACTGGATGCATGGGTTCGTGGAGAGGGAATACTGTTCGACAGCCCGGTAGCACAGGCGAAGTATCAGGAACGGGCCAAACGATTCAGAAGGGCACTGGAACTGAAAAAGGGGGACAGGGTCCCGATAGCCGGACTTGGGGGAGCGTTCGTTTACCGCCGGGCCGGCATCCCTCAAAAAGCTACGATGTACGACAGGTGGGAAGAGGCCGCCAAAGCGGTGATCAAATTTCAAATGGATTTCGAGCCCGATAGCGCCGCCGCCACCTTCATGATGTCCGGCGCCTCGATGGAACTTCTGGGGCAGACGAACATGAAGTGGGCCGGATATGGTCTACCGGACGATGTCCAGTATCAGTACGTCGAACAGGAATACATGAAGGCCGACGAGTATGCTTCTTTTCTCGCGGATCCTTCCGATTTCGTGTTGCGTCGTTTCTTGCCGCGCATGTACACCTCACTCGCCGGTTTGAGGAAGCTGCCCTGGTTCGGAAGCGACGGCGTGCAGATTGGAGGCAGGGCCATCGCCCCCTTCATGAATCCTGAAGTCCAGGAAGCGCTGGGCATTCTGAAAAAGGCGGCTGAGATGTCGGTCGCGCCGTCCAGGGTCTCGATGGAAACCGCGAGGCGAATTACGGCCATGGGCTTTCCAAGTCTGTTCATGGGATTCGGAGCCGCCCCCTTTGACGTGCTGGGGGACATGCTGCGAGGCACGCGCGGCGTTTTGACGGACCTGTATCGTTGCCCTCAAAATATCTTGAAAGCCTGCGACAAAATCTTGGATCTGACTCCCGTCCCCGACATCCCGCTGGGTGCTCCCCCGCTCATCATGATGCCGCTGCACAAAGGGGACGACAGCCACATTTCACTCAAGCACTTCGAAACCTATTACTGGCCGACTTTCAAGCAGCTCATGCTGAATATGATCAACGACGGTCTCATTCCGGCGCCTTTCGCCGAGGGGATCTACAATCAGCGTCTGGGGCGTCTCACCGAATTGCCGGAACGTTCCGTGCTGTGGTTCTTCGACCGCACAGACATGCATCGAGCGAAGGACATCCTGGGCGGCCATAGTCCAATCATGGGCAATGTGCCGATTACCCTGATCGCAACCGGAACACCGGAACAGGTCAAAACCTGCTGCAAAGATCTGATCGATTATTGCGGGAGAGACGGCGGGTACATCCTCTGTTCGGGAACCCAGCTCGATGACGCGAAGGAAGACACCGTCCGAGCGATGATCGATTTCTCAAAGGAGTACGGTGTCTACCGGTAACAACAAGAACTCACCGCAGAGAGGCACAGAGAACGCGGAGTGAAAACCAAATGGTTGCCGGCGGCCTCTCTCTCTGCGGTGAGTTGTGATTCTGCATCGCCAGTCAACCCAGGAGGGGCTGATGTCACTCGGGAATCTCGAAAAAAGGATCCAAGCGATTGAAGACATCGAAGAGGTCAAGAGACTGCACCAGCACTACATTGACCTCATGGACAATCTCGAGTACGAGCGGGTGCTCGATCTGTTCACGGAAGACGCAACCGTGGAAGTCCGGCAATCCGGCGTGAAGCGAGGCCGGAAAGAGCTGTCGGAGATCTATCAGGAGCTGGCGAAGAAAAGAGGAAGCACCCGATACGACGCGCACATGGCAGTCGAACCGGACATCAGAGTCGAGGGCAATAGCGCCCGGGGGACGTGGCTGATTTACATGCTCTTTTCCAAGCCCTCCCTTCAATGGGTTCAGGGCAAAAATGAGTGCGAATACAGAAAAGAAGAGGGAAATTGGAAAATCAGCAAACTGAAATTCACGCGAACCCTGGCTTCCGATCCCTCCCTTTATCCATAGCATCTTTGAGCCTTCGAGTCTCAGGGCCTTTGAGTTAAACTCAATAGCATAGGACTCCGTCATGGACATCCGGAACACACGCACGCCTGTCTTGAACCTGGGCAATTCCGAAGAGAAGCGCCGCGAACTGCTCGAGTATTTTCACGCGACCCTCGATATTGAGGAGGCTCTGTATAGCCCCCTGACCTCGCATGACGCCTTCTATGTTCGGGCGGAAGCGCTGCGCCACCCCTTGATCTTCTATCTCGGACACACGGCCGTTTTCTACATCAACAAGCTGATCGCGGCAAAGCTGCTGAACGGGAGAATCGATCCGGGTTACGAATCGCTTTTTGCGATCGGTGTTGATGAAATGTCCTGGGATGATCTTAACGACGCCCATTATGATTGGCCTGCGGTGGACCAGGTGATGGCCTACCGGCGAAAGGTGCGTGAGACCGTAGACCGGGTCATCCGAACCATTCCTCTTCCGATGCCCATCGGCTGGAACCATCCGGCATGGGCTTTGCTGATGGGAATGGAGCACGCAAGAATTCATCTCGAAACTTCCTCCGTCATCATCCGGCAACTGCCGTTACGATATGTCTCCCCGCACCCGCTGTGGGGTCGTTGCGTACGCACGGAGAAGCCTCCCGAAAATTCCCTGGTCCGCATACCCGCTGGAACCGTCTCGCTCGGAAAAACCAAGGAGCACGCGCTGTACGGGTGGGACAATGAATTCGGTTCTCTAACTGCCGAAATCGGAGAATTCCGTGCCGGCAAATATCTGGTTTCAAACCAAGAATACCTTGAGTTCGTGCAAGCCGCCGGGTACGAGCAAAAAGACTGCTGGACGGAAGAAGGATGGGACTGGAGATCTTACCGCAAGCAGAGCCATCCGCTCTTCTGGATTCGAGCGGGGCGTTCATACCGCTTCCGGACCATGCTCGAAGAGATCGACATGCCCTGGGACTGGCCTGTTGAGGTGAATTATCTCGAGGCAAAAGCTTTTTGTAACTGGAAAAGCGTCCAGACCGGAAAACCGATGCGGCTACCCAGCGAGGAAGAATGGTATCGAATGCGCGACATCTCGGATATCCCGGACCAACCTTACTGGAGCAAGGCGCCAGGGAACATCAATCTCGAACACTATGCATCCTCCTGTCCGGTGACGGCATTCCGGTTTGGCGATCTCTACGATGTGATCGGTAATGTGTGGCAGTGGACGGAAACGCCCATCTACGGCTTCAACGGATTTGAGGTCCATCCTTATTACGATGATTTCTCCACCCCGACTTTCGACGAAAAACACAACCTCATCAAGGGGGGCTCGTGGATTTCGACGGGAAATGAAGCGACCCGTGATTCACGCTATGCATTCCGGCGGCACTTCTTCCAGCACGCGGGATTCCGCTATGTGGAAACAGAGAAAAGCATCCCCCGGTATGGCAACGTTTACGAAACCGATACGCTCGTCTCGCAATATGGCGAGTTTCACTATGGCCGGGAATACTTTGATGTGCCGAACTTCCCAGCCCGATGCGCCCAAATCGCGCTCGAAGGGAGCAGGGGAAGGCGCAGGGAGCGCGCGCTTGATCTCGGGTGCGCGGTTGGACGGGCCTCCTTCGAATTGGCCCGGGGATTCACCCAGGTCACCGGACTTGATTATTCCGCCCGTTTCATCAGGATGGCCGTCGATCTCAAGGAAAAAGGGTGCATTCGTTATGTTCTGCCCGAAGAGGGGGAGATCGTCTCCTATCAGGAGAAACACCTGGAGCAATTTGGCCTCGAGTCATTCAAGGACAAGGTTGAGTTTTACCAGGCTGACGCCTGCAATCTGAAGCCGCTGTACGCCCATTATGACCTGGTGCTCGCCTGCAACCTGATTGACCGTCTGTACGATCCGGCAAGGTTTCTGACTGCGATCCACGAACGCATCAACAAAGGGGGTCTGCTGATCCTTACCTCACCTTACACCTGGCTGGAGGAGTTCACTCGGCGGGATCAATGGATTGGCGGATTCAGGAAAGATGGCGAGAATTTGACCACGCTTCAGGGCCTGACAGACAGGCTGAGCCGGAACTTTTCCCTGGCAGCTTCGCCCCAGGACATTCCGTTCGTGATTCGGGAGACTAGCCGCAAGTTCCAGCACGTGATCGCCCAGATGACAATCTGGGAACGGCATTGATGGCTTTGAGCTGCGGTCGAAGGGCGACTGTCGGGTCGCCTCTGCTATTTCTTCCCGCCCTGATGCTTTCGAGCCCCCGTTGCGGCGTTGCGCAGCGAGCGACGAAGCGAATGCAACTGCCGCCGGACCTGCTTTAGTTTGGCGTGATCATGCGCTTCGAGCGCGGCGTCCCTGCTCTTCTTGAGCTCTTTCATCTGCACTTTGACGCCCGATTTGTCGATTGCGCCGAGCTTGTGGCGCGTATGGGTGTCAAGATTAAAAGCCTTGGCCAATGCTACCAGAAGATGTTCCTTGTTCAGTTGAGTGTAGCCCTGGACGGCTTCGTGCTGGACACCGGCGGCGATTTCCCGCAGCTCCGCGACTGTCATCCGCTTCAGTTGATCGTAGGTATATGGCATGATTCCAATCCCCCTCCCGCTCTTAGCAGAATTTAATCATGTGAAGCATCCAGGTCAAGCGAATCCTCTGAAGGATCGGTGACTGCCGGGGCGCGACACCCCCGCTGCCGGTTAGCTTTTTCCCGAGATCGCTCCGACGGAATCAACGGATACGCCGGTCACCCGCCGGCCAGCTCCGGGGATGGGCTATCGAGGTTGGGTTTTGGCAAACCCACCGCCTGGATGCGGGGCTTCATGAGGAGCGAGACGAAATCCGCCTCGGGCATGGGTTTGCCGAACAGGTAACCCCGGATTCTTGTCCGTGTCAGTCGGTAAAGATCCGCATCAATTCATCGAGCGTCGAAATTTCCCAATCCGGGACAATTTCCCCGTCTCCGGATTTGCCCGGGCGATTCACCCAGACGGCCCGCATCCCGGCTTCCTGAGCGCCCAGGACATCCGTAGTCAGCCGGTCACCGATCATGACGGTCCGGACCGCGCTTGATCCCAGGCGTGCGAGAAGCATTTCGAAGGCACGCCTGTCCGGTTTGCCGATCCCGGTCTCGCCCGAAATGAAAACCTGATCGAAGTACCCCCCGAGGCTTGCTCCTTCGATCTTCCTCCGCTGCAGGTCGGGAGCGCCATTGGTCATGAGGCCGAGCGCATAGCGGTTTGAGAGCTCCTGGAGCGTACGGGCCACGTCTGGGTAAACTACATGCCTCTCCCGGCGCAGGCGGGGAAAGGCATCGGCCAGCATGGCCGCCAATTCAGGATCGTCAATGCCATGCGCCTGCAGTGCGGCGCGCCACGATTCAAAACGGTAGGCCGGCGCCCACTCGCGCAGCGCCTCGAGGTTTGGGTCGGCGCCGGTAAAATCCGCCCACATCCCTTCCCACGAGCTGATTCCGATCGTTTTGCAATAGGGGTGAGACGGAAAGGCGTGCCAAAGCTCCCGGCAGGTTTTTCTGACGGTCGCGTGCAGCGCGCGCGGGTCCAGTCCGCGGCGTGTTCGAGCCAGTTCCCCGGCCTCTATAAATGCAGCCTCCGCAGAAGCCTCTTCGACGACTAACGTGTCGTCCAGATCGAAGATCAGGGTGTCGATTCCAGACATGACCGCAGAGTATAGCAGATGGAAATAGGGGAAATACGGGGACTGTCACTCTATTTCCTGCTTCGCTCCACCCCTAGCTGTCGATCATCGCGGCAATGAGGGCGCCTTTGGCTGTCGAATGGAGCGGGTTTTCAGCCAGCCGGATCTCTGAGAATGAGATCGGAAGGCTGACTTCCTTCAGCACATTTTCGAACCGGTCGAGGAATCCGCGCGGCAGGGCCGTGCCGCCGCTGAGAACCAGCGGAATCGGGCGGGACAGTTTCGGCAATCCGCGGCACTTCGAGAGCTGATCCTTCAGAGCATCGACCAATGCCCGGATCATGTCGTCATAATACACCGCAATCACCTGGTGCATTTTGTCGTCGAAATGCCCATTGAAATAGAAGGACTCCTCTTTCAAGGCCCGGACACGCGTTGCACGATCTCCAATGACGGCTGCGGAGCTGGCGTCGATGAAATCGCCGGCCTTTGTGACGCTGAAACTGAGCACCGGTACCGAGAGGTACGAGAGGCAGACATTGCACAGGCCGCCGCCGCAGCTGATTCCCACTCCTGTGTAATTGGAGTCCTCGAGTTCTGAGTAGACGACAGCGAGTCCCTCGGAAATGCTTTTTGCCTTGTAGCCCAGGCTTTCAATGACCTGTTTCAGGCTCGTTTCGTGATAGGTCAGGCTATTTTCTTCCCCTGCGGGCGCCGCCGGCACGCTGAAGTACATCAGCTGCTTTTCCTTTGGCCTGCCGCACAGGATCTCGATGATCTGGGATAATCGGCTCAGGTTATCGGGTTCCTGAGGGTTCAAGAATCCTCTGCTCATCGGATGCCGCATCTCCACCTGCAGAACATTGGCGAGAGCCTCCGATTCGTTCCCGTGCACGATGATTTGGGTCCCGTCAACCACGTGCGGCACGTTTTCTTTCTGGAGAACGGTTTCAGTCATTTTAAAATAGGGAATGGTGACGAAAGCATTCAGTTGCGCCTGATACTGGAATCCCTGCTCTGCCGGCCTTGCCACCACGATGCGGCTGGTTCCGATGTCGAGGCCGATGGCGGAGCTGTTTATTTCGTTCGATGTCATCGTTTAGTTCTCCTTGAGTATGCTCAAAGTCTTTAATTGGGCGATACAGGTCCGGTATCTCTCCCGCAAGATCTCTTTGTACTGATCAAGCGAGAGGTGTTGCGAGTTTGCGTCCCGGCGAAGTTGCTCATCGGCCAGCATCAATCCTTTCCAAACCCGGCTCCCCGTCAGGATAAGAAAACGGGAATCATAATCGAAGCCGAACACAAACAGGCTTGGGAGGGGCAAGGCATAATTGTCCGGGAGTCCCAGATCCTGCCACGGGAAATCCCCGGATCCGTCGGTGTGATGGCCGATCGTCATGCTGTCGGGATCGACCGAGACTTGTGAGTGCGTGATGCAGTTCCTCAAAGGGATGTTGTACTTGCTCACCAGCATCTCGACCACCAGACGACCCGAACGAACTTGTGAGGGGCTCAGGTAATTGCCCTGGTTGATGTCGCGAGTCTGCGCCTCGAAAGACACGCCCAGAAAACTGTGGTTCAGATTTACGTACACACCTTCCTGATCGGCCCATACGGAGTTGCCGGCGTGATTGGCTGAGTCGGTTTCGGGGACAATTCGAAACACGCGTCCAAAACGGTCGATCACAAAGTGGTAGGCATGGTGCCGGCTGACATACGCCAGCAACTCACGCCCGATCCGGGTAAGATTGCCGTTCTGTTCGGACGTGAACGGCACCTGGACGCTTTCACTGGTGTGAAGCACGATCCCGGCAGGTTTTGAATAGCGTTGGCTGGGAATTCCGTCGCGGAAGATCACGTACGAGCGAGGCTCGTTTGGCGCGAGAAATTCATTTTCTATCCGCAAACCGTTGCTGTAGAGGTCGTAATCCTGCCTGTGTTCCACCAGCCAGGCGGCCCCAAGAGGAGTGGGATTCTGAGTCGGACTGGTGTCGGGAGTCTTTGTCACCTGTTTCGAGTGAGGCAGCCCCGCATTCACTTCCCTGACCGTCTGCAGTCTGCCTCCCAGGAAAATCGACACTAGCAGCATCACTCGGACGTACCAGGAAAGGTGCGGCCGCCGAATCAGAGCCGCTTTGCGTGCCGCGCGCCGCAGGTAGGCGAGTTTCTGAATCGGGTCGTGATATTGTCGCGCCCTCAGTTCGATCGAGAAGGCTTTTAAGTAGCCCGGCGACATCCAACCCATGCTCATATTCGATAAGGTTCCAATCGGGGACCGAGACCGGAAAAATGCCAGTCCCTATTAGCAGATCGGTCCGCTTCGGCCAATCCATGAGTTTTTTCATTGAATGAACAATTGATCATCCCTGAATCCGGGCTGAAATCATCTAAATCAGCAATCGGGAATGGCGCTCGGGTCGCAGCGTATGCGCCCTTGATCCGGCGGGCCTGCCTGCTTGCCTCGAGCAAGTCATTCCTGACGGAAACCGCAGGGATGCCGTCCCTATCCACCCGAGTCCCCTTGACACAGACCTGAAGGCACCGGTGGACAAACGATGTTTCATCCTCGCTATGCTCGAGCCCTTTCTTGCGATCGACCGGTTTCCGACCTCTGGATGCGGGCACCATATCCGGCATTCCTGTTTAAAAACTGTGAACAGGTCCATCCATCTTGATCGGCCGGGCACAGGGGATCCGCTAGTGAATAGGCGATAGCTTTGGGAGCTTTGAACCACGAAATACACGAACAACACGCGATTCCCCTGGACCTTTTTCGTGCTTTTCGCGCGTCTCGCGGCGAACTGTTTTTATTTGCGCTTCCAGATCTGCTCGGCGTTCCACATTAGGTGAGGCGTCATGATCGAGGGGAGCACATTGCCCAGTTTGTCGCTCCATCCCACGAGGATGTTGGGCGCGATTGTGGGGATCGCAGGCATCTGCCTGGCCCAGAGGTCCTGCAGTTGATCAAAATTCGATTTTCTCACGTAAGGATCGATGTTCTTGACGAGATTTGAAATCAGCGAGTCCATGGCTGCTTCCCAGGGACGTTCCGGCTTGGCCTGATTCGGGCACCAGAAATGGATTTTCCCGTTGCTGTACCAGAGATCGGTCTGCAGGTCGGGCGCGACATCTGTGGGAGTGAACCCGAACAGAATGGCCTCGTAATCGAAGGAGTCCAGGAAACGCGAGGCAAGTTCGTTCGGAAGCAACTGCTGTACTCCGGTGCGAATGCCCACTTTCGAGAGGTTATCCTGAACCACTTGGGCCAATTTCTCTCTAGCGCTGTTCCCACGTGAGGTGAGCAGACTCAATTGGAACGGCTGGCGCTTCGTCCCATACTCGAGGAACCCGTCTCCATCCGCATCCTTCAGCCCGGCTTTTGCAAGCAGTTCCCGGGCATAAGCAGGATTGTACTCCGTTGCAGTGATTCCGGCGTGATACCAGGCTTTGTTCCCCGAACTCACCGGCCCGTACTGCGGAGTTCCAAGGCCCAGCAGAATCGCGCCGACCATCCCTTTGCGATCGAGCGCATACGAAACGGCTTGGCGGAATTCGGCTTTTTCAAAGATGGCCATCTTCTCGGGATCCACAAACGGCTTGCCTGCGGCGTTCCGCCCGCGGTTAAGATTGAACCAGATAAAGTCCATCGTTAATCCCGGGCCCAGATCCCGGAGCGTGTAGCCGGCCGCAGTGCGACGGAGCATGGCATAGTTTTCGGGGTTGAGAGAATTAACCAGATCCAGGTCACCTTGCCTGAACTGCAGCGCTTCCGAGTTCAGGTCGGGAATAATCAGGTAGGTGATCGAGTCCAGATACGGAAGCGTCTGCCCGGACCGGTCCCGCTTCCAATAATAAGGATTGCGTTCAAGCACAATACGCATCCCGCGCTGGTATTCCTTCAGCCGAAACGGCCCAAGGCCCGCAACCTCGGACGGGTTGACTGTCGGCCCCCAAAGTTTGGGGAGCCGGTTTTCCTGATACGGCTTCAGCAGCAGACTCTTTGGCAGAATCGGGATGGAATCGAGCATCCTAAGCCCCATGCCAACCGGCCGCTGGAAGGACAACCGCACGGTGTAGTCATCCACCTTCGTCATGGCAGGAAATGTGCGGTCTGTCTCGACCTGCCCCGACATGGTGTTTTCAATGTTGGGATCCGTGAGCAGCTGCCAGGTAAAAATCACATCGTCGGCCGTGAAGGGGGTATTGTTTGAAAAGCGGATGCCGTGTCGAAGATGGATGGTGTAAACACGGCCGGTTTGGTCCGAATCCCAGCTTAGCGCCAGAGATGGCTCCAGGCGCAGATCGCTTCGATTGATATGGACCAGGTCAGCGGAAAGCTGTTCGGCGACCGAAACATTGGCCAGCCCCGAGGCCAGCATCCGGTTGAAATTGGAGGGATCGGAGGATATTGAAACTACAAGATTCCCTCCCCGCGCTCCCGTCAGATTTTGCAGTTGAAGGAACTCGGCGCCTTCCCGGTTCTGCCCGGGTGAAATGGCGGCGGAGATGATTGCCAGGATAAAAAAAATGACGGAAAAGCTTCGCAATATTCTGATCATGGCGGCTCCGATTCACAGGGCAACATCCATGTTATCGACCGCTTCAGCATCCAAATTCAAGATTGAAGGTTGAAAATGGATGATTGAGGGCTTTTGGCCTGAATGTTTGCTCCCGAGTCCTTAAATCTTCAATTCGCCTCTTGATGGGACGTATGCATTGAATGAACCGAGGTTTCATTTCACAGACCAGCCGCTCTCCTGTGCCCCGCATCCCGAGCGGAGGAGAAAAGCAAACCCATTCGCCGCAGCCTCGAGCTCTTCGCCCGTTTCGGAAGTCGGAGCGTACACAACCGCTACGACATTGCGCGTGGATTCCCTCGTTTTCGTGGCCATGGAGTCTTTCACCGGGTTGCCGCACGGCACCCACTTTCCACCTTCGGAGCGCCAGACACAGAGCAGATCTTCCAGGTTGATGCATTGTCCCGAAGGATTGAAGATGTAGGACTCGCCGGCCGTGCCCCGGCGCAGGAGCAGAGCAGAGCCGCAGAGCTCCAGATCGAAGATGCTCGCGGGATAGCCCCATTCCAGGCTGATTGTGTTATTCACGTCCACAGGGCCGTTGACCAGGGGGAAGTTATTTTCCAGGGCTGCTGCAAGAAGGTACTCGCTCGAGGGCTTACTCCGTCCCGAAGGCCGGTAGGACCCAAAGCGCAACATACCCCGGACGGCAGCCTTGCGTCCTGGCGAGAGAAACCCTTCGCCCGCGCTGCGCACTCGCTCCAGAAGTGCGGAAAGGTAAGACGGAGCCGACAGCGTGGCCGGGCAGCACGGCATGTCGAGACCCCATACGAGGGCGGCGCGTACGGTCCGCGGGTTCAGGCCAGGATCATAGACAAGGGAAGGGATCACGTTCATGGTTTTTGAAAGCGCCTTGACAGATGCGGCAGTAAGGGCCGCACAGCTCTTCTTCCTCAAAGACAGTATAAAAATTAAACCTCAAAAAAAAGCAAAACTTTTGCGGTGCTGCCCACTTCAACTTAAGAAATGGTATTTTGCATTCCTTGAATTTCCGGCCGGGCGCCGGGCTGGCAGCGTACTCATCGGCATCGAGCAACCTCGAATTGGCATTCAATCCAGCTCCCGCCATCGAGTACAACCTTTTCCCGTATTCCGAAGCTAGAGGCAACTGCGAGTTCTCCAGAAGCCGGGCTGCAATTTCCACCGGTATCGCGAGGAAACCATTGACGACAAGAACTCCGGGGATTTGTGGGGCCAAACTCTTTCCGTTGCACCCGAGTCACAGGGAAAATGGGGATCGATCACCCATTCGTTCCAAGTTTTCCGTTATTTCAGTGATCTGCAGAAAAACGACCTGCCTCTCTATTCGGAGCTTTCACTCCGTCTTTACAGAGCTCTGTCTCGGAACCTATGCGGAAACCATTCGCGCATCCACGATCAGTTTTTGCTCAAAAAGGAGGAAGCGTCCCTGGAGGAAGTGCCGCTGCGCGGCACTCAGCCATGCCTTCGGCTCGATTTTCAGCAATGGGGTGAGCCCGAGGCCTAACGGCTGTCAACCTCGGAATGGGGCATGCTGCTGCTCTGTTCTCTGCCGCC
>Ga0326728_10007406_pt1 | contig 28194 bp, 26 predicted proteins | sample MB3enrmetagenome_FD_207602 | JGI IMG/M metagenome (GOLD analysis project Ga0326728, IMG submission 207602) | Lab enriched peat soil microbial communities from McLean, Ithaca, NY, United States - MB31MN | ecosystem: Environmental > Terrestrial > Soil > Wetlands > Peat | place: USA: New York... | reverse complement strand
AATGTGGTTGGCGGATAGATATGCAGCGAAAGAACTTCTTTGAGCGAGTCGGAGGGCTCTACACGGCCTCCCCCTTCCGCCAGATAAACACGGAGCGGCTCGCCGACTTTGTAAGGATCTCTATGCTGAACCAGGCATCGCGCGGCGTAATAGACCGCTTTGAAATCTCCCATTCCGTTGGGCACGATGCACGCGACGGCATAACCCAGGAAGACAGATATCCCTCCGCAAATTAGCAGCCGGAACAGAGCTGTCCGTCGCGTCCTTGTCATATTCATGTTCAGTTTCATTACTCGAGTATCCCGGGAGCCTGGGACAGGAGCCGGGGCTGCGCGGAGAGTGATTTCGATCCGAGGAAACGGTCCTAAAAAAGCAGGGGAGAGAACGTGTCGGCACATGATTTGCCTAGCGTATCTCTCCCGCGCAGCAACGAAGGCGACCCATCGCAGTGCTCAGAGCTTGAGCTGCTATAGTTCCGAGATTGCATTGTTCAGGATCGCGGAGATAGGGGCGCTTACAGCCCTCACGGAAGCGACCACAACAGCTACAATCAGCGCAAGAAACAGTGCATATTCAACAAGATCCTGACCGCCCTCCCGCCTCACCAAGCATTGTAACCTGAAGATGAGTCTTTGATATCTGGGCCGCATCGGACATACCTCATCGAGTTGGGCTAACCCGGCGTTTGCTGGAGAGAGTGCGCCTTTCTTGCCAGTTTTGTTGGACGCATCTCTCCCGCGAAGGCGATAGATTTTCCTGACAGATAATCGACAGGGGTTATCGCCGTTTACAGACGATTTGTGACGTTTCCGAACTCAGTGCTGATGGCGGTGGCCAAACTCTTCATGGAAGTGGTTGCGCCTAGCACGATCAAAGCGAGTATCAGGGCATATTCAACAAGATCCTGACCGTCCTCTCGCCACATCAAGCATTGCAAATAGAGGATGAGTCTTCGATATCTGGGCCGCATCGGACATACCCTTATTGTGTTGGGCTAACCATAGCCTTTGCCGGAGAGAGTGCGTCTTTCACACCAGCTCTGTCGAACGCATCTCTCCCGCGAAGACAATGGAATTTCCTGACAGATAATTGACAGGATTAGTCGCCGTTTACAGATTACCAGTGATGGTATTGAACTCAGTGCTGATGGCTTTGGCTAAAGCGCTCATGGCAGCGGTTGCGCCCAGGGCGATCAAAGCGAGAATCAGGGCATATTCAACAAGATCCTGGCCTTCTTCACGATTCTTCAGGTCCTGGAACTTCACATACAGCTTGAGAAGCATATTGTTCATTTGTGTTCTCCCCGTAGTTGATTTTCCCAGCCTGTAGCCGGGGCACTCTGTTTGAAGCAAGTGTAGTGCCATTCATGAATAATAGTAAAATCCTTATATAACAATAACTTACGCAGCTAATTGTCCGAATACGGGCATCCAGATGTAAACAATTGTATACAGTTCAACCCCGGCCTCCCGAACCTGTATACAGACACTGAAGTACCGAACCGAAGTGCCGAACCGTAAGTCGAAGGTAATTCAAGACTACATCGTATCCGCGCTGCGCGCTCGCCACACAAGAACCTGATCCCGCGCAGCACAGAGATCTCTCGGAGGAAGTAAAATAACTTCCATGACAACCAAGATGCATTTCTCCTTAAGTAGGGAACCAGCCCTCGCTATACTTGCGCTGCTGTGCGCCAGCGAGCGGCGCCTGCGCATCCAAACATCCAGCGGAATCCAGCAGTCCAGGTGTCAGATATGTGGATGAACAGAGAGCCGCTCACAAGGCAAAAAATCCTTCGCACTGCCGCTGTATTGCCATTCGTTACCGTTTGTGGTCTGGCGGCCGGGTTTCTCGCGGGACTCCTCTGCGTTGCAGCGGTTTCAAGCATGGCTCCGGGCACACGCGATTACATTGTCTACTGGTCCACAGCCCAGCAACTAACGCACCACGTCAATCCATATGATACGGATGCCATTACGCGGCTTGAACGCACCGCGGGGCTCCCCATCTCCTATAAAATCGGCTTCATGCGGAATCCGCCCTGGGATCTTCCGCTGATCTATCCGCTTGGGTTCCTCAGCGCGCGGGCGGGATGGATACTGTGGTTCCTTCTCCTGCTCGCGTGCCTTGCGGTTTCGGTTCTCTTGCTCTGGATTCTGTATGGCAGGCCCAGAAACAGCAGGTACTTGCTGGGGCTTTCTTTTGCGCCTGCATTATATGGCGTGCTCTGCGGTCAAACCACATTACTGATACTGCCAGGATTGGTGTTGTTTCTGCGCCTGCACCGCACACGTCCATTTCTTGCGGGCATCGCGCTTGGGCTTTTGGCATTGAAACCTCATCTATTTTTGCCCTTCGGCGTTGTGCTGGCGGTATGGGTGCTGGTTTCCAGGAGTTACAAACTGGCCGCCGGCGCGTCGGTTGCCATGGCCACCAGCTGTGCGATCACATTCCTTATCGACCCGATGGCGTGGACCCAGTACTTCCAAATGGTGCGCACGTCAAAGATCGATCAGATATCTATTCCATGCCTGAGTTATCTGCTGCGCGATTTGCTCCTTCCGCGCTCGACGGGTCTTCTTTTTCTGCCGGCCGCCCTGGGCTGCGTCTGGGCGCTATTTTATTTCTGGCCGCGCCGCCGGACCTGGGATTGGACGAAAGACGGCAGTCTACTGATGCTCGTTTCGCTCCTGGTGGCGCCCTATTCATGGATGTACGATCAGGGCATCTTGATCCCGGCCTTGCTGCAAGGCGCCTTTCTTGCCCGATCCCGCAACCTACTGATCGCTCTTGCATTCTTGAGCGCCCTGGTCGAGATCGTGATCTTCCGCAGCCTTACCGACCCTACTGCCTTGCAGCGCTGGACATATTGGACTGCGCCCGCGTGGCTGGCATGGTATCTGGTGGCGCGCGCCTGGGCGCGTGAACCGCGAATCGTCTCATCTCCGGACCTGTAGAGTTGTTCCAAGCCACGCATGAACCAGTTGGGCCAGCGGAATCGCCTGCTATCGCGAACAGGCCTTGGTCAATGCTACGGGACCACGCGGGGAATGCGCCCAATGTCGATCACGGAAACGATCCCCAGTATGATTCCACCAAGCACATTGACGCCATGGTGCCAGCCCGTGGTGATTACCGAGATGCAAATTGACACGGATAGCACCCAGGCTCATGCGCGAAGCCGACGAATGGAGCCCAGCGCAACGGCTGAAAGAATGGCATGCGCAACATGAAACGACGGGAAAGAGACGATTCCCGCGTTGTTCGTCTCGATATACACGGGAGCGCTGGAATTCAGGCGGATCAGATAGGCAGACTCTCCAGCCTGTTCCATTGTGGGTGTGAACTCTTGTGTGATCCATAGGCCAACCGCCAGCCAGAGCGCGAAAAGAGCCGCGGTCAGTATGGCAGCTTGCGGACTAAATAGCCAGTACAGTCACGCTGACAAACGCCAAGAGCCAATGAAACCTGGGCAAGGAGCTTAAGCGGGATCGAATCGGGATCGAGGGCGCAAGGCTGCTCACTGAGTAATCTCCGCGCCGTTCTGGCCAGCGCATAGCGGCGATTCCAACGCGGTCTCGGGCATGGGAGCAATCGAGAACTCCAGCCTGTCCCCAGGCTGTGTCTGCGTTTTGCGAATCGTGCCCGGCGGAAGCTCAAGGACGGAGTAAGCCCAGAGACAGGCCGACAACCGCCAAGGAAGCACTTCGCTCACGAGCTTGAGGATTTGCTTCTTTCGGTCAAGATAAACCAGGTCAATGGGGAAGCGCATCCAGAAGGTGTGCACGGCTTCACAGGGGATAATCCACAGCCCCTCTCCGGGAGAGAGACGGTCGCGCCCGAGCAGGCCCTTATTACGCTGGACGGCGCTGTCAGCAACTTCCATGCATACGGCCAGCACCGTATTGCGGGTCAGATTTGAGATCCGTAGACGGGAATCCCGGGGAGCAATGCGGCGCGAAGCGAGCAGATTCCGCGCGGTCGATACGGCCCACCTAAATGGATTCATCCGCTTGTTTCAAATCCTTTCGCCTGCCCAGCCGCCGCTCTCTGTAATCCCCTCCAGCAAGGCCGCCGATGACAGCAGAGATAGCCGGAAACCTCATTGGCTCGGGGCAGTTGGCGCCGTGCTGGGGCTTGCTGTGGACGTCGATGAAGCGCCAAAGGTTGTTCCTTCGCCCTGGACCATGAGCGGCGTCTCCGGCTTCATGCTGTCCACCAACTTATCGACGGATATGGTTGGAGGCGCGGGGGCCGGTGTGTTGGCCGCGGTCTTGGCGTCCGGAGTATTCATGGGTATACCGGAGTTAGGCGGCAGGAACTTCGCCGGATACTTGAGCGCCGGCAAGGGATCGCCTGCCTGCATGGGAGCAACAATCTCCAAAGTCGCCAGGACGATCAACTCGGTATTTGTTCTGTTCTTCGACATCGACTGAAAGAACTTGCCAAGAACAGGGATGTCCCCCAGGAATGGTATCTTTTGGAAGGCTTCGGTCTCGCGGTTGTCCAGCAACCCGCCGATGACGAAGCTTTGGCCGTCGGACAACTCGACCTCGGTCTTCATTTTCCGGGTGGCAATGGCGGGAATCTCATACCCGGAGATCACAATGGCATTGGTGAAGTCCAAAGAACTGACCTCCGGAGCCACCTGGAGACGAACGGTTCCACGAGGAGTTATAGTGGGAAGAAAGTTGAGACGAACGCCATATTCTTTGAACTCGATGGAGATGCTTCCGAGTCCGGAGGCGAAGGCATAGGGATACTCTCCGCCCGCCAGGAAGCTGGCCTGTTTCCCGTTCATCGCCACGATATTGGGTTCGGCCAGAACCTCCACTACGCCTTTGGATTCGAGGGATTCGATGCTGACGCCGAAAGGCAGGCCGCCGGGTGACAGGGCAAGCATATTCAGCTCATTGGTAAAGGTGGCAGTAACCGACGGAGGGGTCTGAACTGTGGACGTAGCCGTCGAGGTGATGGAGCCCGGAGTGGATAAGATCGTTGGCGGAGCGAACTGCCCGGTTGTAATCCCTCCCACCGTGTTGAGCGCGCCCAGGCTGAAGATGTTGATGCCCATCTGCTTCTCTTTGCTGCGGTCCACGCTCATAAAGCGCACCTTGAGGAGGATCTGCGGGTCGGATGCAGGCACATTGACGTTGAGAAGATTTACGACTCTGCCGCCGGTGCTGGCAATCTTCACCGCGCGCGAAGAACTTTCGAGATCCTTGACCGTTCCGCGCAGAAAGATGCTGCCATTCTCGAGACTGACCTTCAGGGGCTGTCCGGGAAGCTCGGTACGGAGCTCGCGGCGAATCGAGTCCAGGCTGTCGTTCAATGCCGTCGCGCTGGCGCGAACCGTCACGTTGAAAAACTGCCGGCCGCCGTGCGTATCCCAGACAATCAGGCTGGTTTCTCCGGGGGTCTTGCCATTCACCATGATCTCGGTTGGACCCGTTCCGTGGACCTCGGCAATCTCGCTCATGCCGATGGAAACACGCTTGATCGGGAATGTAGTGTCAACCAGCACGGTCTTGCCAACCGCGACGGAAAGATCATTCGCCGAATCCTGAGTGGAGGCGGCGGGTTCGGAAGGAGACGGTGAGGTCTGAGCCCGCAAGCCGGCCCCGGCGCAGATCATTAGAGCAAATGCGCTGAAACATGCGATGGAAATGACAGTCTTCGCTCTCACTTGTGTCCCTCGGGAGAAGCAAATTTTTCTTCACTCGTTTTCGTACCGTTGATCACCTCAATGGAAAAGGGCGGGGGTTCCACGCTCTTGGGTGCCGTGGCGCGCTGCGGCGGCTTTGGCGGCGCGGTATTCACTCCCGTAAAGAGGCTCTTAGTGTCCGCGCTGGCAACCACATCGATCTTGTTATCCAGCGGGTTGCGCAGCACCAGCCGGATGGAAAAATTGGTAGCCAGGCTCAGCCTCTCAGCGTCTTCCGGCGTCACCAGCAGGTTGACCACCTGCACCGGCTTAGGCTTCCCTTCCGGATCCTTTTGCATTTCCGTGCCCGCGGACAAAACCTGAATGTCCTGCAGCAGCGTCTTCGATACCTGGCCTTGATCGGAGTTCGTCGAGCCCGGAGGCGTACCGGAGATCAGAACATCCACGCGCATTCCAGGAGTAACGAAGCCAGAAACGTTCACCACGTCGTCGACCCTGACCGCGCAGGCTCTCATTCCGGGGGGAATAGTGGCCGCCAATCCTCCGCCGGATCCGATGGCGGCCAGGCGTTTCTCAATAATCGGCTCGCCCGCATAGAGGTCCGAAATGACCCCTCGTCCAACAGCGCGGCTCATGTCTTTGACGAGAATGGCGCCCGCGGGCACCCCTCCCGCAATCTGGACGGTCGTCAGGTCGTTGGCGCTGAGAACGGTCCCGAGCTTGATGTCCGTTTTTGCCGCGACGATACCGGTAGCGGCTACCGGACGGACCGCCGCCAAGCGGCTGCTCACCATCTGATAGACCAGAAAAGCGCAGACAAAGCCAATCACTAAAGCGGCCAGAAGGATCGTGAGTAGTCTTCGGTTCATTTGGAAACCTGTTTGAACTGGCTAACAGGCCAGCTTCGCCTTTCTGTCCCTTGTGGCAATTGCCGCGCCCTTGAAAAACCTGTTTCGATTCTATGCCTAAACAGGAGTTGCGTGGACAGATCGTCCAACAAGTTCAAATGCGTATTCAGTGTATTCCCTTGATGCCTTATCGAACAGCAGCAAGAACAGCCGCATGGACAGGAGGTATCAAAAGGGTCATGGGTCAGATCCCCTCCATGAACCATGCTCGGAAAGATTATAATTGAAGAATGCAAGGGGATGATAGGTCTTTCTTGGCCGTAGATCAAGCTGAGGGTGCTTTGACCGCGATTTACCCTGCAAAATGGTACCTGGCGGCGCGAGGAAGGAATTTCATCCGAGCATGAGGACTTCCTCAACGATATCGCTCTTTTCCGAGCAACCTGAGCTGAATCAGCGGCCCTACTCCTTTGTGTTTTCGATCCTGGCGCACGGCGTCGCGTTTGGATTGATTTTTTTAGGCATCGTAACCGCACCCAAGGTCAAGGTCCGTGTTGCCGTGCAGCGCTACGAGGTGCGGCATCTGGATCTGCACACGCTGGATGCCGAGATGCAGCGGGCCAGAAGCGATTTCAGTAAAGAAATCAAGGCGCCCCGCGCACCTTCCAAAGCGCCAGCTCCCGCAAAAGCGCAAATATCTCCACCGGCCGCGAGCCCTGACTCGCCGCGGCCGGCTTTGCGGATGGTTGTGCAAGCTCCGCGGGGGGCGCAGACGCTGGTGCAGCCGGATATCCCCAAGCCTCTGGCGCTTAATGTGGAAATCCCGTTGCCGACGGTCGTGATCTGGGCGGGGAAGAAGACTGAGGTCAAGACTATCGTTCCGCCCCTGCCGGAAAAGCCGGTAGTGGCCGATGTCAAGCCTTCCACGCAGTTGCCCAACGAGGAACAGAAACTGGCGGAGATCGCCATTCCGGCCGTCGCTCTGCCGGTGCTGCAACCTCAGCCGATCCTTCCCAGCACCACGACGCCGCTGGTGGTTACCGGGCCCAAGCCGACGCCGCCGGCGCCGATCACCACCGCGCAAGGCTCCTCGCTGCCGACGCCCGCCGCGGTGATGTCGCTCTCCGAGCATCGCATGGCGAATGGCGCCGTCACTCTGCCTCCCGTGAACTCGTCGGTTGCCACGCCTTCGCCCGGAGAGCTCGCCCCGGCGGAGGCAAAGAACACCACGCCCGCGGGACATGGAAGCCAGACCGATAAACCGGTCGAGAAGCCGGCCGATAAGGCAGTTGGCAAGCCCAGCGATAAGCCGGCGGATTCTGCAACTGGCAAGGCGAACGAAAAGCCCGCCGACAAGCCGGGGGGCACGGCCGCAGGCAAGGGCGCGGCAAAACCGGATTCCGGCAAAGCCGCTGAGCAGCCCGACACCGCCAAAGCCGCGCAGGGATCCAATGCGGGCACCGTGCAAAAGACTACCGCGCCAACCGGGTACGGGATCGTCAATACGCCTACAGGAGCTCACATCACGAGGCCGAAGGAAGGACAATTCGGTTCCGTGGTGGTAGGCTCAACGCTCACAGAAAAGTATCCGGAGACGGCCGAGCTGTGGAGCGGACGGCTCTCCTACACCGTATATCTTCCCGTCGGCTTGGCCAGGAGCTGGATTCTGCAGTACTCGCTTTCGCGCGCCGACAGCCCCGCCGCGGGCGCGACCACGCGCGTTGAGGCGCCCTGGCCCTATAACATCGTGCGCCCCAATATCGCTCCCGGCACGATCGACGCCGATGCCCTCATGATTCACGGCTTTGTCAATCAGGCGGGCCGCTTCGAGGCGCTCTCCATCGCATTTCCGCCGGAGTTCGCGCAAGCGCAGTTTGTCCTCGGCGCGCTCAACCAGTGGGAGTTCAGGCCGGCGACGCAAAATGGGCAAAATATCAAGGTGGAAGTTCTGCTCATCATTCCCGAAGTGGAGGAATAAAAAACTGCCCGGCGAGTCCAATGGGCGGACTGGCCGGGCAGCGGAGCTTGTGTCTCCTTCAGGAGACTAGTTCGTGTTGTTGGGGACTATCCGCGGGACGTGGGGCAACTCTCCTACAATTGCCGAAAATATCTGATGCAAAGTCGTCAATGTTGAAGTGCTAGGACATGTGCCAGAGGTGCCTGACATGGTGTCGGAATAGAAATAGACAATTGTCGATGTATTTGGAGAGGCTATCTCTTGTGCCGTCGTGCAAGGGGAGATATTCGGCTTGTAACTTAGATTGGTATAAGTTACACCGTGAATTGTAGTAGGCAAAGTACCCTTCCCCGTTGTTTTAAAAGCGGTAAAAAAAGCATCCTGGTCGGAGTCGCAATGACTCTGACTGGCGCCGGTACCGCCCATAATACCATCAATATTTCCGCTGGTAAGGGCTGTGCCAAGCGGGTTCCATTCTCCTGTCATCAGCGCGCCGTAGGCAACCACAAAGATCGAAGTTTGGAGCGTGCTGGCTCGCGCGGCCTGGGCCACCTGCACCGCCTGTCCGCAGCCGCCGACGCCGGATGGGTAAGTGACGTATGTGCCGGCGGTGGTCATAGGGATATCGGATGGGGCGGTAGGGATATAGGATGGGCTGCTAGCAGTCACGGAAAAGGATGACGCCATCAAATTCATGTCCGCATTTAAAGTCTTGTACTGATCTGAGGCATTGGAGTCGCCGTCCGTGAGGATGACGATCACATTCTGACCAAGAGCCACGGGATGAACCGCTTGTTCGGCAACCAGCGCCGATTGCGCCGCGACGATCGCGCCGGCAAGGAAGGTGTGATAGTTGGTTGGGTTGTAGTTGCTGGGCGTCTTCAAGTGACCAGTGGTGAGTGTATTCCCAGAGGAATCGACGGTCCCGACCGCCTCATTGATTTGGGTGTAATCGGTGCTGAAGGGCACAATCTCGTAGGTCGCGTTGCTCCCGGTCCCTCCGGTGTAACTTGAAGCACCCAATGTAGGGGTTGTGTACGCCATCTGCGTGATCGTAGTGGCGCTGGAGAGATCGTTAGGCACCGTACTGGCTTCGATATTCGGAAATGTGAACAGGGCGACCGGGGCATCCTGAGGAAAGGGGAGGGATCTCATCATGACGGCGACACCGTTCTTCGCGCACTCTAGTTGTGAACTGAAGCCGGGGCAATTGGGGTCCGAATCAGTCATGGACCCCGTGGTATCGACGATGATGGCCAAGTTGAGCGGGGCGGGCGCTCCACCGGGAGTAGCATACGCCGTTGCCGACATATGGAAAACGGGGATATTGAAAATCCTCGCGAACCACGTATTAACATCTGCTGTCTGCGTCACTATCATGGTGTTGTAAGGCGGGGTGCCCAGGCAAGGAATGCCCATCGACGTCGTAACCGTGGTACTGCATATGAAGCTAGGGGCAGGGTTCAACTGAACATTTGTCAAGCCCGAAGCAGTGTTATTTTGCCCCGTCTCGGAGCTGTACAGAATCGCCGCTTGCGTGGCTGCGGCCGTATTCAAATAGGAATTGGACAGGTATACGGCTCCAGACAATGCCGCGGAATTCGTCGATGCCTGAAGTTGCTGGCGGGCAACGTAGGCATTGACAAGGTCCAACGAGATCCCTGCAACTCCTATAAGGCCAGCAGTCCCGAGGAGTGCCACGAAAACAAGAGACTGGCCTTGCTCATTCTTCAGAACGCTGCGCAGAAAAGACATCTTGAGCAACTTCATTGGAGTATACCTCGCCCTTTCAGTAGGCTAATAACGATTGTTGTGTCTGCATGTTGGCAGTTCCCAGGCTAATTGCAGTATGGGTAACCGGATTGAGTATGGGCAACCACGTGTATGTATACTTTAGCGTAAACGTGACTTGCGATTTCGGCCCCAAATCGCCCGCGATGCTTTGGCTCGAGCATGAAAATGATCCGTTAGAAGAGGGAATCGCAGTCGCAGTTGTCCCGTTGTAAAGCGTCGCTGAATAGGTGATATTAGCCAAATTCGTCGACGACCAGTTGGGCCCCCCCGTCAAAACGGCTTGAACCGCATTATAGGCCTTTAAGCATAGGTCGGTCTGAGTCGAGGTTCCAGAGTCATCAACCCCCTGATTCTGTACAATCGCCACGGCACCTTCATACGCGGCTTCACCAAGCTGCTCGTAGACGATCATGCCCAAGCCAATCGAAAACATACCCATGATAACGGCCAAAAAGATCGGAATTATGTAGGCCATCTCAACGAGCGATTGACCCTCGTCACTGCGGCAAAGCCTGGCGAGAAGCCGGCCGCCGGCGCGCCGGATTTTGCCGCTGACGCTTCCCTGGGCCGCGCTATGCCTGCTCCGCCGCGCCGCCGCCTTTCCGTTTTGAACCTCTTGCATTGTCATCGCCAACTCCCCGCTTCTCATCCCCCATTATCGTTCATCTTCCCTTCATCTATATAGCCTTATACGACAAGCATTCTACACGAAAGTACCTATTATTTCAAGGGCGCACGACGATTATTCGTTGTCCTTGCGCAGCAGCTGCTCCAGAAACTGCTCGAGTTCCTTCTTATCCACGCCATGCTTCAACTCACTCAGTCCTTTACGCGCTTCTGGGGCATCCTGGGGGATGAATTGGAGGCCGACGCCGTCGTTGCCCCAGCGGACAGCCCTGGAATGCACGGAGATCGAACGCCCGGCGCCCTCTTCCTCGCCATCCGTCTCTTGCAGCGTCATCAGAACCAGTGTTCCGGGATACCAGCGTTCCTCGGTCACTACATACAATCCTGTCGAGCTGATGTCCCGGACGCTGTGCGCCTTGGGGGCGGCGCCCGTCCAGTAATAGGCGGCCAGGCCGGGCAACGGCTCCCGTGGCGCCTTTCTCAGTTCCGGCGCTTTTCGCGAACCCGCAGACCACCAGCGCTCCAGCCAGCTCTTCGACTGGCTGACGTTTTCCGTTTTCGACTGGGAAGGTCTAATCTCCTTCGGCGGTGAAGATTTGGGGCGCTCCCTGGTGGAGAGATCCTCCGATTCCGCCACGTCCGAAGCGCTGCTCCAGGGCGTTTTTCCCTTCAACAAAACGCTACTTTGCACTCCGCCGGCAGCGCTGTTTGCGCTGAAGAACTGATCGAGGCGGTGCTGCATCTCCTCGGCCACGCAGAGCACCAACTGGTCGCCAGGCTGAGTCTGCGACGAATAGATCGAGTGGGTGGGCAGCGCCAGAACGCTGGCCGCCTGCAAACTCGAGGTGGCATGGAAGGTGGGAAATGACTCGACGGTTTCGATGACCCGGCAATCCTCGTCCAGATAGAGCAGATCGAGCGGAACACGCATATTGGTATCAGGAATCCCCCGGAACGGCGCCATCCAAAGGCCCTCGCCAGACTTGAGCGCTAGCTTCCCCAGCAGAGCCTTCAGTTCCGCCAAGGAGAGATCGGCGGGCGCAACCTCAAGGCCGAGGAAGCATTCGCGAGTCTGGTTGTATGCGCAAAGTCGTTGCAATTCCATGGTGCCTCCGGTTGTCTGCGAGAACCTGGAAACCGGTCTTTGACCCGGAGTCCAAGTTGTCGATTCAACCACACCGATCTGAAACACTCATGACAAGTCCTTTCCCTGCGACCGCCGGCGGATACAAGCCATTTTTCTAGCGGCGCGGAGGAGGTCAGGCCGTCTGCCCGGTATCCATGCCAAGACACACCTCACCTAATTCGCTGCCGGGGCAACGCGCAGAGACATCCAGCACCGTAACAACGGCGCCCCGGCCAGCGGACTGATCGAGTTGGCCAGCGAGACACGCGCGGATTCTCCGCGCCGCTGGCCCACCCAAGGAAGAATAGCTACTTGATCCGCGTGCGGCGGCGCTGGATCAGGACAAACAGAATGACAACGACGAGCACGCCGGCAACAACCCGAATGATCAAAGTGGTATCCATATCGACTCCTCCTTCCTTTAATGATTGAGACCCTTGAATGAATCCATGATGGAAAGAACCGCGGGCCCTAGAACGACAATAAAAAGCACGGGAAAGATGAAAAACACAAGCGGGAAGAGCAGCTTGATGGTAGTCTTTGCCGCCGCTTCCTCCACGGCTTGCACACGCTGGGTTCTTAGGGTGTCGCTGTGAATGCGCAGTGTCTTGGCAACGCTGGTTCCGAACTGTTCGGCCTGCACCAGCATGGTGACGAGATTGCGCACGCAATCCACATCCGTGCGTTCCGCCATATGTTTCCAGGCCTCGGTGCGTGGGCGTCCGGCCCGCTGCTCCAGCACGACAATATTCAATTCATCGCACACTTCCGGCTGGGCTGCCTTCAATTCCACCGCCGTGCGCGCCGACGCATGGTCCAAACTGAGTCCGGCCTCGATGCAGATCACCAACAGATCAAGCACATCCGGCAGGCCGCGCCGAATCTTGCTTTGGCGTTGCTTAATTCGCCTTCCCAGCCAGAAATCCGGCGCCAGGAATCCCAGCGCCGCGGCGATGAGGTAAATCATGAACCCTCCCATGTCGCCAAGTCCCGAAACCAACACCAGGATGCAGAACAGGAGAGGAACTAAAACTTTGGTGCCATAGAAGATTTTGACTGCTGATTCATCGCGAAAACCGGCGCGCTGAAGGCGCTGCAGGACGATGGATACCTCGGCCTGGCTCTTGGGAAGGACATTCTCAAAGTGCTCGATCACGCCGCCGATCGATAGGCCGGTCTTCTGAATAGTGGTTAACAGGGATTTCTCTTTGGGTTGTGGATTGATGGCGTCGGAGATGCGCTGAAGCATTTCTTCTCGATAGAAGAGAAGCAAGCCGCCGCTGATAATCATCAGAAAAACGCCGAGAAAGGCAAAAATCGCATATCCCATAGGTCACCTAAACGTCCATGTTGACTATGTGGCGAACGATCAAACCGCCAACCACGAGCATGCCGAAAGAGGCCCAGAGCATCTTGATGCCCGTGGGATTCTTCCACAACAAACTCATCATGTCGGGGTTAATAAAATATAGAGCGGTTCCCAGAAATACCGGGAGAAGAGTGAGTATCCACCCGGTCATGCGTCCCTGGGCGGTGTGAACCCCTACTTGCCGTTTGAGACGGAACCGTTCCCGGACGACATGGGAGGTCTTGTCGAGGACCTCGGCAAGGTTTCCTCCGCTCTCCCTCTGGATCATTATCGCGGTGGTGACGATACGCAGATCCTGGAGGGGGACGCGGTTGGTCATATTGTCCAAGGCCGTCTTCATTTCCAGGCCATAGTTCTGCTCCTCAAAGCACGACTTGAATTCGCAGCCGATGGGGTCGGCGCATTCCCGCGCCACTGAACCCATTGCAGCGACCAGGCTATGTCCGGCGCGCAGAGCGTTCACCATCAAATCCAGCGCTTCCGGCAGCCCCTCTTGAAACTTGTCCAAGCGCTTGCTGCGTTTATGGCGCGCCCATAAATAAGGCATGGCGCCTGCCAGCAACCCTACCGGGAATGCGATGAGTACAGAGTCGGTACGCAAGTAAGTCAGATAGCTCATCGCCACAAAGCAGAGCGCGCAACCGGCCAGCATACCTCCGGCGGTCCACTTTAGGTCAGCCTGGTAAAGCAGGGTTTGCACGCGCGGCGTCAGTTCAAACGTGAGCAGCTTGCGATTGAGCCAGGGGATGCTGCTGAGCCGTTCGGTCTTGCGCAGATCAAGGATGGGACCGCGCTCTTCCGGGCTGTCGGTGGCCAGGGCGGAGTCGAGTGTGGCATGAACCTGTTTGGCCTGCGCGGAAGCGCCGCTTCCAGTGGCGATCGCGATCAGCGAGACGACCGAAAAGGCGCCCAGGAAGACCAGAACGATGATCAATCCCATATCAGTATCCCTCCCTTCTGCTCAATTGACCTGCGTTTCGCGCTCAAACAGAATCGGCGGCAGTACAATACCCGAGACGCGCAGACGTTCGAGGAACCGGGGACGGATATGGGTTGGCTGAAATACGCCGATGACCTTGCCATCGGGTCCAATCCCTTTCTTCGTGAAGGTAAAAATTTCTTGCATGCTGATAACATTCTCTTCCATGCCTGTGATCTCGGCGACGCTGGTCACTTTGCGCGTGCCGTCGCTCATGCGCGTAGCCTGCACGACAATTGTGATGGCCGAGGCGATCTGCTGGCGTACGGATTTTTCGGGAAGATTCATTCCCATGGCAACCATCGATTCGAGCCTGGATATGGCATCGCGGGGAGTATTGGCGTGAATGGTGGTCATCGATCCTTCGTGGCCGGTATTCATCGCCTGGAGCATATCGAAGGCCTCTTCGCCGCGCACCTCGCCCATGATAATTCGGTCCGGGCGCATGCGCAGGCAGTTGATCAGAAGCTGACGCTGCTTGACCGCTCCCTGGCCTTCGATGTTGGGCGGGCGAGTCTCCAGGCGCACGATGTTTTCCTGCGCGAGGCGGAGTTCGGCCGCGTCCTCAATAGTGACCAGGCGTTCATTGCGCGGAATGTACTGCGAGAGAATGTTGAGAAAGGTAGTCTTTCCTGCGCCGGTTCCGCCGGAGATGAGGATGCTGATGCGGGCTTTGACCGCCGAGGAGAGCACTTCCATCATCTCCGCCGAAACGCTCTTCAATTGCACCAGCTGATTGGCGGCCAGCGGGCCTGTCCCAAAGCGGCGAATGGACAAGGAAGGCCCGTCGAGAGCCAGCGGCGGAATGATCGCGTTGACGCGCGAGCCATCGGGCAGGCGGGCATCCACCATTGGCGAGGACTCGTCCACCCGGCGTCCCACACGCGACACGATCCGGTCGATGATTTGCAGCAAATGGCGGTCGTCGCGGAAGGTCGTATCGACCCTCTGCAGCAGCCCGCCTTTCTCGATGAAGACATGATCTTTGTCATTGACAAGGATGTCGGAAATCTTTGGATCCCGCAGCAGCGGCTCCAGCGGCCCAAGGCCAAAAACTTCGTCGAGCAGGTCGGCTTGTATCTTCTCCTGCTCGTCGAAGTTCAATGGTACGCGCTGGTCAGAGATGATCTCCTTCACGATGCCGGCTACGGCCTGGCGCGCCTGACTGGAATTGACGCGTGACAGTTTCTCCAGGTCCAGCTTGGAGATCAGGGTCCGGTGAATTTCCGCTTTATACTTTTCCAGATTCAGAAGTTCCACATTCTACCTTCCATCGGGCGAGGATACTCATCCCACAGTACATCATTGACCCTGCCCGAAAAACGGGAGGGAGGCAGAGGATTCGTCAACCACCCAGAGAGAAATTCACGTTCACCGTAGTCTCCACTTCCACCGGCTCGCCGCTAAGCATGTATGGCCTGTAGCGCCAGGACTTCACAGCATCGAGCGCGGACTGCCGCAACATTGCCGGTCCGCTGACAACGCGAGGATTTTCGATCGATCCATTCCTGGAAATGGTGGCCTGAATCACCACTGTTCCGGAGACGCGCGCGTTCTTGGCCATGGGCGGATAGATGGGCGTGGTCCTCTGGATCAGCAAACCGACCGCGATGCCCGACGAGATGCTGACCTTTTGAGGAGCCGCGACCTTCACCTTCGGCCCACTCTGTCCGGCGAATACGCCGGTACCAGCATTGCCCAAACCGTCCATGCCGGTCGCGCCAAAGCCAGAAGCGGGAGCCGCCGCATCCTTTCCAGCCAGCATCTTGAGGTCGCTGGAAATCTTTGAAGGAGCGGCCAGTTGACTGTTCATCAACGCCGTATTCGCACGAGCCGTGTTGTCGGCCGTGGTGGTATCGGTCGTGGCCGCCGGCGTCACGGTGGTCTGCGTCGAAGGCGACGGCTTGATCGTATTCGCCGTAGAAAGCGCCGTCGTAGCCGCTGCCGACTGCGGTGCCACCGCAGGCTTCGGCGCGGCCGTTCCGGAGTGCAAATGAGGATAAACCAGCACGCCGGCAACGAGTAAAACTGCAACAGCACCGATGGCGGCAAACATCCCCGTCTTCTTCGGCTTGTCCTCGCTCTCGACCATGTGTTTCACACTGGCCGTGCGCTTAGGCTGCTGATACACCGGCTCTGCTTCAGCGTAACTCGGAGCCGGCTTGCGCGGAGCGGCGGCTGGCGGCTTGGCTGCCACAGGCAATACGGCGACGCGCGCCGTCGCCGATTTCGCAACCGGCTTGGGGGCAACGCCGGAAACAGGAAAACCATCAAATCCGCTGACGCTGGCTGGCTGCGCAGGGGTAGAGTCTCCGCTATCCCATTCGCCGAAATCTGCGGGTAGCGTTGTGGGTGCGTTCAATTCTATTTCTTCTGGAGGTACCATTGGCCGTCGGCTCCCTTCACGTAGGTAGCACCTTTGTAAGTGCGTGTTTCAAGTTTGCTCTGCTGATCGGATGCGCCGCTTGACTGCGTCTCCTGTTTTGTGTCGGCAAGGTCAGTGGAATTCATATCTGAATCGGCCATTACCGGCATGAGTGATGCGATATTCGCCAACCCTTCCACCACCACCGACACGTTGGCTTGCGCCGTCGTGTAGTCCGCGGTGTCCTTGGGGGTAAAGGTTACTGAAAGTGTTTGTGTTCCTGCGGTAAGCACGGTGCCCGCGGCAGGAGTGTAAACGAATGTTCCCGGAACCAGCGCCGTGGCATTGAGCTGAACCGCGCTGAGTGGGTTGCCGTAAGAGATGGCGGTGGGGGTCGGCCAGGTGATGATGGGTGTTGCTTTGGCGACTGTCAGCGACACGGTGGCTTGCGCCGTCGCGACGTCTTTAGTCTCCGTCGGAGTGAATGTTACCGAGAGCGGATGCGTTCCCGCCGGCAGCACTTCGCCGGCCGCTGGAGTGTAGGCGAAGGTCCCCGGAACCGAGGCCTTGGCGTTGAGCTGCGCGGCTCCGAGCGCTGTGCCGTATGAAATGGTGGCAGGCGTCGGCCACGTGATGGCGGGGATTGCCTTGGTGACGGTGAGCGAAACAGCGGCCTGCGCTGGGGGAAAGTTGCTGTCCGTCGGAGTAAAGATGACGGAGAGCGTTTGCATTCCCGCCGGCAACACTTCGCCCACGGCAGGCGTGTAGACAAACTTGCCCGGAACGGGAGCTGTGGCATTAAGCTGCAAGTTGCTGAGCGCGGTGCCATGAGAGATGGAGGCCGGAGTTGGCCACATGATAAGGGTTGGCTTGGCCTTGGTGACCGTCAGCGAGACGGTGGCCTGCACCGAGGCGCAGTCCGTACTGTCAGTAGGAGTGAAGAGTACCGAGAGCGTATGTGTTCCCGCCGGAAGCACTTCGCCTGCGGCAGGCGTGTAAGTAAATTTGCCCGGAACCGATGCCGTGGCATTAAGCTGAGCGGCGCTGAGCGCGTCGCCATATGGAATCGGCGCGGGCGCCGTCCACGTGATGGTTGGTGTCGCCTTTGTCACTGTCAGTGACACCGCCGCCTGCACGGGGTTGAAGTTCGTCGCGTCCGCCGGAGTGAAGGTGACCGAGGGTGTATGCGTTCCCGCTGCCAGCACGGCGCCTGCGCCCGGAATGTAAGTGAATTTGCCCGGAACCGAAGCCGTGGCGTTGAGCTGCGTGGCGCTGAGAGCGGTGCCGTAGGTAATCGGTGCGGGCTTCGTCCACGTGATAACTGGCGTCGCTTTGGTGACCGTGAGCGGCACTTCGCCTTGCACCGTCGTATAGTCCGTAATGTCGTTCGGAGTGAAGGTGACCGAGAGCGTCTGCACTCCCGCTGTCAGCACTGTGCCCGCGGCGGGAGAGTAAGCAAATTTACCCGGAACCGAGGCCGTGGCATTGAGCTGCGTGGCGCTGAGCTCGGCGCCATAGGCAATCGGAGCCGGCTTCGGCCAGATGAGAGACGGCGTCGCCTTGGTGACCGTGAGCGAGACGGCGGCCTGCGCCGATGAGTAGTCCGTAGTGTCGGCCGGTGTAAAGGTTGCTGTCAGCGTATGCGTCCCCGCTGTCAGCACCTCGCCCGCGGCGGGAGAGTAGGAAAATTTGCCCTGAATCGATGCCGCGGCATTGAACTGAGCGGCGCTGAGCGCGGCTCCATAGGGAATCGGAGCGGGAGTCGCCCAGGTGATCGCCGGCGTTGCCTTGGTGACCGTAAGCAGAACGGTAGCCTGCGCTGTAGTGAAGCTCGCGGTGTCATTCGGAGTGAAGAGGACCGAGAGCGTATGCGTTCCTGCCGGGAGCATCTCGCCCACTGCTGGAGTGTAGGCGAATTTTCCCGGGGCCGACGCCATGGCCCGGAGTTGTGTAGTCGTCAGTGGGGTGCCATAGGCAATGGGAACAGGCGTAGACCAGGCGACGGCCGGCGTCTCCTTCTCCACAACAACCTTGCTCACTACCGGCTCCACTACCTTGTTCACTACCGGCTCCAAAACCTTGTCCACGACCGGCTCCACTACCTTGTTCACGACCGGCTTCACAACCGGAGCGGGAGCTTCAGTGACAGCACGGGCCGGAGTTTGCAGCAGGTGCCATTCGCCATCCGGGCCCTTCACATAGGTGGCGCCTTTGTAGGTGCGTGTTTCCAGTTCGCCTTGCCGGACAGGGGTGCTGACGATTGGCGGCGTTTCCCGCTTGGCAGGCACCGGGGCAGGGCGGCTGGCGCTGATTGCTGGCGCTGGTGCTGGCGGTTCCACCCTGCGCGGAACTTCCACCGGAGGAGTATGGACAGGCTTCGCCGGCAGACTCGCCGCGGCGACATGCTGCGCCGCAGCTGGGCTATCCTGACCGGTACCCAATCCCAGTTGCGTAAAGCTGCTCGAAGCCTCAGGTGCGGAAGACCTGCCCGAAAGGCTGCGGCTGAGACTCTTCAGGCTGAAGCCCGTCTTCTTCTCAGGAATAGCGGGCATTCCGGCTGCACTGCGGGTCATCTGGCGAATCAGCCGTGAGATGGGGGAATCTTCCAGCGCCAGCGGAATGGCGGTGGTTTGCATGCGCCGCACGGCATTGTAATCGTTGGGAATCTTCCACTGCGCCGGCCGGGTAAGCGCCTTGGTGATCTGGTCTTCGGCGACGCCCATCGTGCGCGGCTCATAGCGGTTGAGCACGATTTCGAGCTTGGGAATCCCAGTGGTGAAGTACTGCGAGATGAGGCGGTTGGAGTTGCGTAGCCCGGCGATGCCGGCCTGGATCACCAGGTAGACCGTGGAACCTTCCTTGAAAAGGCTCGTCCCCATCAGATCAAGGCGCGACCCCATATCAATGACTACGTTTTCGAAGTCCTGGCGTGCGACGGCAAGCAGCCTATCGATGGCGTCGTTGGTAGCGGGAAACTGGGGAAACTTGCCCGGAGCCGCAAGCACGGAAACTCCCGAACTATGCTTGACCAGCAGCTTGGAGAGGAAGGCCGAATCCAGACGGGCGGCATTCTGAAGAGCATTGATGGTCGAGTACTCGGCGACCACTCCCAGATTGAGCGCGGCGTCTCCCAGCGGAAGATCCAGATCGATCAGCAGCGTGCTCTGGCCGGACTCCTGGGCCATGGAAACCGCAAAATTACAGGCCAGCGTGGTGACGCCGTCGCCGCCCTTGGCGCCGAGAAACGCCATCAGCCGGCCGCCCGTCTTCTTCGCGGGGCGCGCCGTAGGCCGGCGAGCCGAAGCCCGCACCAGAGCTTCGGCCACGGTGCTTTGCGTAAAGGGCAAGGTAAGAAACTCGCGCGCTCCGGCGCGCATGCAGCGGACCAGCAGTTCCGAATCGGCCTTCATCGAATAGACCATCACCGTCGCCGTGCCGTTGGCGCAGATGCTCTCCACCAGCTCCAAAGCGTATTCCGGATGGCTATCCAGGTCGATGATGATGACGTCGTAACGCTGCTCCAGCAGTTTGGGCACATCGTCCAGGCTGGGCGGATAGGTAGAAAACTCGCGGATATCTCCACCCTGAGCTTCGGCTATTGCGCTGGCTGCCGCCTTGCGGCGCCCCTCATCCGGGCCAATCAGCGCGATCGTCAAAACGTCGTTACCGAGCGAGTCCGGATATTGATCATCGAGATACTGAGAAGTGTCTGAATTCACGGGATTGCTACCCCCTGACGAGCTAAACTTACCTTGCGGGTTATCCAAGAACCGATAGGTCAACGGTGAGTCGGACATAACAACTGCTCCAAATGCTTAACCTGCAAAAAAGGACATGAACGTACCAATGGCAATAGCTGGAGCGTAAGGCATCTTACGCTTCAGTAATTCTGCTAGAGAAGGCTCCGGATCGGATTGTATTCCGCGCCGCTGCCTACCGAATACCAGATCGCCCGCGCCCAGAAACATCCTTCGTAAAATTCCACGCCAGGCAAGCCAGCCGAGAACCATGATACCCCCGGCCAGGCTGGTGACGATCAGAGCCATGAATAACTGCATGGGGCCAATCCAAGCCCCGATCGCGGCACACATCTTCAAATCCCCTGCGCCCATGCCACCCATCCAGAAAAGTAAACCGTACAGCAGAAAACCAAGCCCCAGGCCGGCGCAGCTTTGCTCTAGACCATGCCAGGCGAAGCCGTGGCCGGTTTCCGGCCAGAAGCCCTGGCGGATACTGGACCAATCCCTGGGCAGCCAAAAGCCCCGGCGTATGCCGGACCAATCCGTACGCAACGGAGAAACCACGATCCCCGCCAGAAGAAAAGGAAGCACCAGCCAGTTGGGTATGCGGCGGCTGCGCAGGTCCGTGAATGTTGCCACGGCGAGTACGATCAGTGTCGGCCACCAGGCTAGCCAGTGCTGCATACCCTGCGCTCCTTTTCCCCCTCCCGGCCTTCCAAGAGAGCTACGGTATAACCCTTGCTCCGTTGTCTTTGCAATTCCCTGACCAAAGTGCCTAAAGCCCAAAATGCCTTGATTTAGGCCAAAACTGACTAAATTCAGAATGGAGGGCCGTATTCTGCCCCGGCCGGTGTACACAGATGTTTACGGGGGCGGCGCTCCGGAGTGAAGCGGGGGGTATACACCCTGCGAGTGCAAACCTATTGCGTTTTTCATCTGTATGAGCGGCCGAAGATGAGCAATTCCGCGATAAAATCAGGGCGATCTTGCCACTTCCTCGTGGGGTGCCTAAATGATAAGTACCTAGACACAAGATTACTAATTTTCATTTTTCTATGCACGAATGGTGGATTTAGTTTGGGTTCGTCCGAATGGCCGGCCTTGTGCATCTTCCTCGCTTCGCCTCTACTTCAGCGGAGTGGTGTTGAATATATAACAGATTCTATAGGATGTTATACGCAACTCGGCGCGGACGATTGGGGCGGATGGGGATGGACTGAAAATTCATCCTCCCGACGTTTCTTTCTTTTGGATCGCTGGGATAAACAATTTCCTATTTGGAATTTTGTTACCAAAGTTCTCTCGACAGTGCCTTCATTCGGCCTTAACATGAATGGTCTGAGTCGAGTATGGCCGATGAGCCAGCGGGTGATTGTTATCCCGGGAGCTGTCATTCTCCTGACACAATGCATTCGTTGGCGGTTTATACGCGGATTCAAGAAGATGGGGCTTCTCGACATTTGCTCCGAAGACGGTTGAGAAGCGTATAGTTTGAGTGCGGGTCCATCGATGATCAAAGTCGGGTTGTATTCGGAAGATCGAACGCTCCACACGCTGCTCGCGTCCGCGCTGGGGAAGGAATTCGAAATCCTTCAGGAGCCGGATGAAGACGGGATGCGTGTTCTGCGCGCCGCCGGAGATTGCGATGTCATGATTCTGGATCTGCATTCGAATCATGATTCGTTGCAGGAGCGCATCGGCTGTACCCAGCGTCTGATTGCGACTCAGGTTCCCGCCGTGGTCATGGCCGACGATGGCCTGCGCTCGACCGCCTTTGAACTGGTTCGCACAGGCGCTTTTGGATACTGCCGCCGTCCACCCTCGATTCGCGATCTCAAGACCATGCTCAGCCGGGCGTTTGAGAACTCCACGCTGCGGCAGCAACTGGAGACCGTGCAGCAGCAACTGGGCGTGCCCGCCAGTTGCGACCGGCTGATCGGATCGAGCCCGCAGATGCAGCGAGTTTATCAACTTGTGCATCGCGTCACCAATCTCAATGCCGCGGTGCTGATCACCGGCGAAAGCGGCACCGGCAAGGAGCTGATCGCCCGCGCCATTCACAACCTGGGTTCGCGCGCCGCCCGCCCGTTTGTGGCTGTCTCCTGCGGCGCCATTCCGGAAACACTGATCGAGGCCGAACTCTTCGGGCATGAAAAAGGCGCCTTCACCGGCACCAACGGGGCGCGCGAAGGCTACTTCGAGCAGGCGGCGGACGGCACGCTCTTCCTGGACGAGATTGGCGACCTGAGCCTCTTCACCCAGGTCAAGCTGCTGCGCGTCTTGCAGCAGATGGAATTCAGCCGTCTGGGCAGCAACAAACTTATCCCCTTGCGAGCGCGCCTGGTCTTCGCCACGCACCAGGATCTCTCCAAATTGGTGGCCGAAGGGAAATTCCGTCAGGATCTTTTCTACCGCATCAACGTGATGCGGATTGAATCCCCGGCGCTCCAGGAGCATACGGAGGACATTCCTCGCATCGCCCGGCACTTCCTGCGCCAGTATGGGCAGATGTTCCAGAAGCCGATGGACGATATTGAGCCCGATGCGCTCTCACTGCTCCAGCATTACCAATGGCCTGGAAATGTGCGCGAGCTGGAAAATGTGATGCAGAGGGCCATCATCCTGGCGGCAGGAAAGACCGTTCGCGCGGAAGATCTGAGCATCAGCATCGACGAAGTGGAAAGCGAGCTGGGCGACATCGGCGACGTTGTCGATATTGGCGATTACCATCCCGCCGGCTCCTTTGAACGCCAGCTTCGCGACTATAAGATCAAGCTCGCTGTAACCGCCGTACGCGAGAACAACGGCAATAAGACGCTGGCTGCCCGCAGCCTGTGCATCTCCCGTGCTTATTTGCATCGCTTGATCCGGCTTGCCGAGCCCGATGCGGTCTTCGAGCAGAGTCTGCACGAAGAAACGGCCTGACCCCCGCAGATCAAGCACCTGTAGTTTTCCCGCAAACACATTCCCTCATCTTTGCTGATCCTATGTGTGCGAGTTATATTCCAGCGGTCCGGCTATGACCAGGCCGCTGTTCTGCCGTCCGTGAATATACCAGCAGCACCAGTTGGTTTCATGTGCTGGACTGTCGGCGGGTGATATCAAATCCCGATAGAGAACCTTTCCATAGAGAAAGACCTTTTCTTCCCAGGTTTCGATGCGCTTAAATCGTTCTTCGGAGTCGCAAAGCCCTTTCACATCGTCTCTGCTGAATGGCTTGATAGCCGTGAATTCACCCGGAAGCAGGATGATGGGTGTAAAGGGGGCGCTCCGCTCCACATGCCGATACTCAGGGATGGCGGGAAGGCGCTTTTCGTCGATGACAATCTTGCTCCGGTCCGTGGTTTCGATGATTCGGGCGGGGGTGCGGCCGCGGTTCGTGGCCATCACGGTAAAACTGTTCTCGAGGCTGCGGGAGGGCTCGACCGTGATCAGGATCCAGGGTCTCTCCGCATGGATGACGGCCTGAGCATTCAACAAGGCGGCCTGCGCGCTGGCGTTGGCGGCATCGGCGGCCGCCTCCGCGTATGCCGTTTGGCGGGTAATCTTCTTGAGCAGGGAAACGGCCATCATGATGCCCACATATCCCAGCAGGACGAGCACCAGATTGGCGGCCCAGGAAATCCGCTCGTGCATGCTCCAGGGCGCTGGCGCGGGAGCCGGCGGATTGGCAACCGTGATGTGTGGCGGCTGAAGATCGCGGGCAATGCCTTCGTTCTCGGTTCCGGGGCTGGCGGCGTTTTGCGGTTCAACGCTGGAAGAGGACGAAACCGGCGGCTTTGCGCCGGCGTGATTGCCGGTTTGGGCGGCAACAGACAGTGGCGCCTGCAAGAGGACCCATAGCACCGCAACGATCGCTAAGCCCTTGACTCCCATGGCGCAAATGTATCACACGACGCTTTGGAATTCCCATGAACAGCAGAGTGCCACGAAACTGCAGTTGCAGTTCGCTACTTCTCCACCTCCACGCCTCGCCAGAAGGCCACGCAGCCCTTTATCTTGCGCGCCACAGGCTTGGGGTCCGGATAGTACCAGGCCGCGTCGGGGTTATCCTCCCCGTCGATCTGCACGTTCAGATAGCGGGCTTGACCCTTGATGGGACAGAGGGAGGTAGTGCTGCTGGGGCGGAAATACTCGCGCTTGAGACTGGATTCAGGAAAATAAACATTTCCCTCCACCGTCACCGTGTTCTCGCTTTCGGCTAGAACCTTGCCGTTCCAGATAGCTCGTGCCATGGGAATACCGGTCAATTCCGCTACAACTCTCTATCGGGCCAAAACCTGGTTAATGAGAGTGTCGGATACACAGTAGCAGAGATTGGCCGGCAGGTCGAGTCCGATAGCGCTGTGGAAGACCTGACGTTCCTATTTGGCCTCGGCAATCGAGTCGATGTGAACGCTCTTCTTCGCCGCATCGGCGGTTGCGGACACGGTAACATGGTCTCCGTAAAAATCCTTCACCGCGTCGGGATTGTCGATTGTCCAAACTTCTTTCTTGGCCTCGTCCACAAACACCGGGCTCATGCCGCCCTTGATGCACTTCTTCACGCAGGCCGGGTTGTCGCCGAGGTGCCTGGCGCCGCACATCGAATCGGAGATCCAGCCATTAATCTTGGTTGATTCAGTCGCGCTGGCCGCAATCGCGGTCAGGCAAAAAGCAGCTACTAGCAGGGAAAGAACACGCTTCATCGAAAACCTCCAGGGGAATGGGAGTCTCGTACAATTCCATCATGCACCCGCAGCCAGCATTCGGCAAAAGAATTCCGGCTCACGGCTTTGGTGGATAAAAATACTGCCCATGCGCCTCCTGCCGGGCAGGCAGGCTGTGGCGCCGGGCTTCCACGTTCTTGAGCACTGCTTCGTAACGCTGCGCGCCGGCGGAAAATCGGTTCACCAGCTCCGCGGTCTTGGTCAGGAAGAGCGGATTTTTCTCCCGGATTGCCTCCAGAATGGGGGCAAACTTAGCCAAAAGGAAAAATCCCTCCGCATTGCAATCCACAAATAGCTCCGCCGAGACCGCTCCGTGCAGCACCATCGCCGCTGCCATCTCCCAGTATGTGAGCACTTGGCGCAGCCAGGCGTTATGCGGGTCGGCGGGGTTCTCGGCCACGGCAAAGAACTCTTCCGCTGTAGCCGGCCAGAACTCGCCAGTGATCCACGCGCGCGCCCGGCGCATCACCGCCTCGGTGCGCAATTCATAGAGCCTGAGAATAATTTCGGCATCCGCCGGGGTTGCCAGCATCCGTTCCATAGTGAGCTTCTCCGTTCACCATAGTAACGGATTCAGACACATTGCGCTGCTCCTTGGCACGCGATCTCGTGTCAGCGCGCCAACGCATCGGTTTTTCTGAGCGCATTCACCACAAATCGAACGTTGGCAGGGTTCTCTCCGATCCGCCGAACAGTATAAGGCCACCAATCGGTTCCAAAGGGGAGATAAAGCCGCAAACGATAGCCCTCCGCTGTCAGTATCTGTTGACGCGGCGCTCCGACTCCGAGTAACATCTCGAATTCATATTCATCCTTTGACCGATAGTTCCGCCCAGCTAACTCAATGATCGCCAAAATCATCTGGTCATCGTGGGTTGCGAAAATCGGATAAACACCGTGAGCTTTGGCCTCTGCCGACAGCAATACGGCGGCTTGGCGAAGAAACTCCCGATTGATATCCGTCCGGCTCGTCCAGGCGTGTTCACGGCTCTCGGCAAAGGCTCCCTTCACCAGCCGTATCGCAGCAGCGCCGCTCTCTACCAGATCACGAATATCCTGCCCGCTACGGTGCAGATACGCCTGAATCGTGATGCCGGTCGGATAGCCGGCCTCAGCCATTCGCGCCCGAAGGTCAAGAGTCTTCTGCACAACCGAAAAGTCTTCCATGTCCAGCATTGCCAGCCTGCGCCGTCCAGCGGCCGGTTGTGCGGCGATTAGCTTGCCAAGCCGTAACGCGTTTGCTTCACCCAGTGCGTCGGAATGGGCATAGCCGATCTGCGTCGGATCAATCGAGATATGCACATCTAGATTCGATTGGCCCAACTGCTCAATCGCTGTTATGAGTTGCGCCACATTCTCTTCTATGGCCGCCGGAGACTCAACATACTCGCCCAGATAGTAAAGCGATGTCATGATGGTCCTGCCGTTCAACTCGGTCGATCTGCCCACCGCCGCTGCAGAAGAATCGCCGCCGACAAAGCGACCTGCAATGCCCCTCATACGGCGGTTACCCTGCATCAACCTGGTGATAGACTTCGAGCGAGCAAGCCGGATCATTGTACTCTGCCAAAGCGCCATCGTTAACTCCAACTATAGGATAACAAGCACTCCGTGCTATGCCCGCTGCAGCACCTTTTTGCCGTTCTTCTTTGCGGCCTTCTTTGCGGCGGGCTTGAATGCGGTCATATTTGCGGCTGATTTCGCTGTCGCCTTCTCCACCACCGGCCCATGCGTATCGGCTGTAGGCAGTGGCGGCGCGTCACCGATGCGCTTGGAGTAACTGCACGACACGGCGTTCTCCGCCGCCGCACTTCCCTTCCCCTCGCTCCTGGCAGCCCGCTTCTTTGGCGTAACTTCTTCGTCGGCGACCTTCTTCTTGTTTGGACATTCGAGATAGATGCCAGAGCGCAGCGTCTTCTCCACCAAGTAACTACTGCCGCACACAGGACACTTCTCGGCCACCGGCTTAAAATTCGAGGTAAAGTCGCACTTTGGATAGTTAGTACAGCCCCAGAAGATGTTACCCCTGCGAGCCTTGCGCTCGGCCAGTTCGCCCACCCCGCATTTAGGACACTTCAAACCTTCAATCACATTCTGCTTCACGTACTTGCACTTGGGATAGCCGGAGCAGGAGACAAACTCCCCATAACTCCCCTGGCGCAGCACCAATGGTTTTCCGCACAGCGCGCAGGCTTCGCCCGTCGGCTGCGGAACGGCTTGCTTCTGCTGCTGCTTGCTGCTCAGCTTGCGGAAGGTCTTGCAGGGCGGATCTTCATTAAATCCAGGGCAGGACATAAACATTCCGAAGGGTCCGCGCCTGAGCACCATCACCCGCCCGCAGTTATCGCAATACTCTTCCTGCTCGCTGGCCTCCTGCCCCTCAGGCGTATTCATATCCGGCTTGTCCGCCGTGTTTTCCTTAGTAAAGGTGCAGCTCGACTTATCCTTCTTGTTATACGCAGAACAGGCAAAAAAGCTACCGAACTTACCCCATTTCAATAACAACGGCGAGCCACATAAATCGCATTTTTCGTCGGTCTTCTTCTCCATGCGCTTGATGTCTTCCATCTGCTCGCCGGCGTCCTTCAACTCTTCGACAAAGTAGTTATAAAAGCCGTTCAACAGGTCGGTCCACTTCTCATGGCCCTCTTCGATTTCGTCCAGCTCCTCTTCGAGCCGGGCGGTGTAAGCTACATCGAAGATATAGGGAAAGTTCTTGACCAATAAGTCACAGACCACCATTCCGATCTCGGTGGGATAGAATCTGCCGCTATGTTTGGTCACATACTCGCGGTCCTGGATGGTGTTAATAATTGATGCATAAGTCGAAGGCCGTCCGATACCCCTCTCCTCCAATTCCTTTACAAGCGAAGCTTCGTTGTAGCGTGGAGGCGGCTGCGTGAAAAGCTGGCGGTCCAACAGCTTTTCAAGCTCCAGCGTCTTCACATCGTCCAAATTCGGAAGCTTGTTACTTGCCTCGTCGTCCTCTTCTTCTTTCTTATCCTCCAGGACCTC